>Ga0315291_10000101_pt1 | contig 93430 bp, 72 predicted proteins | sample YL17G12_20_MG_FD_203070 | JGI IMG/M metagenome (GOLD analysis project Ga0315291, IMG submission 203070) | Sediment microbial communities from Yellowstone Lake, YNP, Wyoming, USA - YL17G12_20 | ecosystem: Environmental > Aquatic > Freshwater > Lake > Sediment | place: USA: Wyoming | collected... | reverse complement strand
TCAAGCAGATGCAAGTCCCTCCCCGACCAATTCCTGGCCGGGAGTTCTCCATATATTTTAGCATAAAAAAAGAAAAAGCCTTCGAGAAATACATTGAATTTAATCCGCAATCGTCAACTTAAACTTGCCCAGCAGTCTGCTGTCATCGCGAGAAACAATGGTGCCGACATAGATGCCGTTTCCGACCAGGTAACCCTGATCGGTCTTGCCGTCCCAGGTGATTTTGTTGATGCCGGCCGATCCGCCTTCCGACCCGGAATCGAAGCTGAACTTTTTCATCCTTTCTCCGTTAACGCTGATCAAATAGACTTCTACCGCCGCGCTGGCGGAAAGTTCATACTGAATGGTAACCGTTTTATCTTTCCTGATGCTGAAGGGGCTGGGGTTGGTGAGCGGGACGCCGATCAGGCGCAGCGGCCCCCCGGTAACTTCCACGATTAAAGTTTTACTGAAAACCGAAGCCTCCCCCACCGTTCCGCCGCTTTTCGCCGAAATCACCAGCGTGTGCTTTCCTTCCGAAAGGGGTTCAGTTAAAGAAAGATAGCGAAGGTTCAACGCTTGAATCTTTTCTTCACCCGGGGCGGCTCCCGCTGCCATCACTTTAGTCTGACTTTGCGGTTCAGCTGCCAGTGTCATGGCGGTGGTCTTTTCCGGATCAACCGTAATCCTGTAGTCGTTTAAATTTGACGACAGCGCGTAAGTTTCGGAGGCGGAATATTTGACCTCGATTTTGGGATTGGGAGTAACGATAAAGCTTTCTCCTCTTTTAACCAGCTCCTCCTGGTAGAGGCGATGGTCGATCCAGATCTCAACCCGCGGGGCTTGTTCAACCATAGCTGCTTTGGCGGGATAAAAACGGACGGCGGCGGTCTGGCCCGGGCTGAAGCAGTGGGAACTCAGGCTTTGGGCCTGAAAAGGATCCAGCCCTTCCGGCGGGGTGCTATTGTAGGCAAAAGCTTTAAAGTAATAATTCAAACCGGGCGGGAAGATGACGCTGTAGGTCTCCGGCTTACCGGGTCCGGAGTTATCCGGGAACGCGCCGACCAGCTCTCCAGCATTTTGATCGCCGAGAGCGGCGAAATTCAACGCGTCGTCAGAAGTATAGCGGATCAGCACCCCTTCGCAAAATTCATCGGGGGAGTTGTTCCAGCTGAAGACGACCTCGCCCGGCGCCGCGCCCCGGGAGGCGGTAAAATTCGAGATCGGCCGGGGGGCTTTGCCGGCCAGCATATTTACGGCGGCCCCGCCGGAATAATTCCGGCCCATTTCCCGGGGCATACCGTCGACCACGCGGTCAAAGGTGAAAATCCGGTAATAATAATTGCGGCCTTTTATAACGTCAAAATCTTCATAACGGTTCGAAGTGTCGCCCGGAAAACTGACGTAGATAACTTTGCCGCTGCCTTCCCCGAAAGGCTGCTCGCCCGCCTGGTATTCACGTCCGTTATCATAGGGGAAAACCGCTTTGGCGGATTCGAGATAGCCGCTTCCCACCGGACTGGCTTCATTCTTTATGATAACCACGCCGGCAAAATCGGGATCGGTCGGATTATCCCAGGTTAAAATGATCCGGTTGTCTTCCGCTTGAGCGCTCAGGTTCGCAACATTTCCGGGCGGGGTGAGGTCAAGCGGGGTTCCCGACCGCACGCTCCCGGCCGATTCATTGGGCATGGGTGAAGTATCATCGAGGGCGGAGATCTTATAATAATAGGTCGTGCCGTCGCTTAAGGGATTGCCCTCTCCGCCGTCCTGGTAAAGGTAATCCGTGCCCGGGACATTCCCGGTAAAGGGGGCCCGCATGGCCGGATCGTCCATCTCGCCGTGGCTGGTGTCGACCGACAGCTCCATTGCTCCGGAATCGGGTCCGAAATTATCCGCAGTGTTCCGGAAGATGCGATAGTTCAGCTTGCCGTTGAAATATTTAGTCAAGTCCTGCGCTCCGGAGCCGGGGGTCCTCCAGTCCAGGATCAGGGTGTTGCCGGAATCCCTGGATCCGAAAGTGTTGGAAGAGATTATCTGCGAAAACCCGCTGAATTTTGGCGGGGCCGATTGTGACAGCGATACCGCGAGCGGGATGGCAGTCGCGCTGGTGATATCGGAAGAAACGCCCGTGATCAAAACGGAACTTGGCTGTCTGGTAGAGAAATCAAATAGCCTTACCCCTCTGGGGGTCGCCGTCTGTTTGACATGGAAGGTGATTCCGGCCAGGTTAACCGTTGCGCCGGGACGGACGGAAAGCTTTTTAGCGCCGGATTCGATCTTATAGATGATCTCTCCCGGATTGGAGATGTTCATTTCCTTTTCGGAAAAATAATTTGGGTTTTCGTTACTGATGCCGATGATGTTATCAATTACATTCGGGTCATAAATTAAATAGATATCCGCGCCGCCCAGCTGGATTACATTATCAGTATTATTTTTGAATTGAATATATACTTTGGGGGAGGCGCCGACCTCGACGTACCTGGTCTCGCCTCCCGCGATCCGGGGCTGTGAGATGATGATCTCCGCGGAAGCGAACAATTGAAAGGACAAAAGCAGGCTGAAAATGGCCAGCAGCAACCGTTTCATATCACCATAATAGCAAAATTGCGCTATTTATTCAAACAAAAAGCCCCCGAGGTTATCGAGGGCTTTAATCAACTAAAGATTAATTATGGCATTATTTTTTGGAGAGGTCGAAACGTAGGCAAAAGGAACTTTTGGATACGATTGTTCCTTGAATCCCCCACATAGACTTTGCCGGTGCTATCGACCGCGACCTGCCAGACCATGTTAAAATACAGCGGAGAGGTCCCAGTGTATCCATTCCCATAACTGGCCAGCAAATTTCCTTCGAGATTGTATTTTAACACCTTATTGAACGGAGAAAGTTCAACTGCATAAAGTGCAGAACTTTCAGGGCGATAAACTATCCCTTTGAAGATGGTGGTGGTCATAGGCGACCATGATTTGATAAATTTCCCGTCGGTAAGTTGGTATTTATAAATACTGTTCCCGGCAGTGACATAGAGATAAGAATAATCGGCTGCTACATCGGTGGGATTGGGGATGAGATTCCCGGCCGCATCTATTAAGTGAATAGTCTTGAAAAATTTTATAACTATTGGGTAGCTGCCGTAAACCTGAAAGAAATATACATTTTTACCTAACGAATCAACGATCAACGGGTATCCCTGCATATCGATGCCTACTCCGGCTATTTTCCAGGGTATTATCACTCCTTCTAAGGGATCCCTGGCAATAAGTTCGCCTTTATAATTGCCTGTGGAAGCGCTGAATATCCGGCAGCGTGAGCCATTGTTATCGACCACATATAAATAGCCATTCCCCCAAGCAATATCGATTGGACCGGAGATACTGCCGGATTGCAGGAGGCTGTTAACTATTTTGTTCCCGCTGGCATCATATTTAGAAATATAATTATATGAACTGCCATTAGCAACATAAAGATTATTGCTGGAATCGACGGCAACGCCTATTGGGAAGTTAAGGCCGGATAGGATGCCGGTTTGGGTGACCGCCGTATAAGAAGTATCCAGGACCCCTAGAATCTCCGCAAAGGAGGAACCAGCCAGTAAGGAGCCTAAAAGTGCCGCAACCAGGAGCAATCGAGCTATTTTTCCCATTTTACTCACCTCTTTTAAAAAATTGGGGCCAATAAATATTTTCCTTTCTCACCCCCCTTTAGGTGTTTTATCAAATTCCGTTGGCATTATGCATATAGCATTACAGGTAAAGCGCTATTTCTTCCTAGGGCACAAACTTACAGTAAGTGAACTGGTCAGGTTGGTCAGGCGCCGGGAAGTGGTTCTACAGTAAGCTGGATCGTGCGGGGTCGCTACCAAATAGTAGCTTTTCCCTGCCGGCACATTAAAGGAGACAGACTCGACATTTGAAATGCGGGAGGTGTTTTTGGAGGCGATCTTATTTTCGTTGCCATCCAACAGAGTGACCTCGCAGGCCACCGGGGTTACGCGGTTTATGGCAACGCGATTAACGGTGATCGTGATGGTGGTATTTTTGGGGGAGAGTCTGATCATTGCCGGCGTTACTGCCAGGGCCATGCCGGCAAAGGAAAGGAGGAACAAACCGGCAACAAAATAAACCAGAGATCGATACTTAAGATTATTCATTTATTTGATCTTCCGGACAGATCGACCAGGCTAATTATAGCCCTGTAGTCAACAACCGTCAAGAAAAAGCCCCCTTGTTAAAGCTATTCATGGCCTTATCCAGACCATTCTTTATGATCTCCTCCACCGCATCGGCGGCGGTTGCAATGGCGGTATCCAGGGGCTCTCTCTGCGAGGGAGGGATTTTCTGCAGGACATAATCGGTAACGTCAGCAGTTAAATTCTCACGGCCGATACCGATCCGGACACGGGCGAATTCGGAAGTTCCTATGGCGGCGATGACCGATTCGACCCCGTGATGGCCGCCGGCGGAACCTCCTTCACGAATGCGAATTTTGCCAACTTCCAGGTCAACATCATCATAAATTACCATCAGGTTTTTGATCTCCAATTTGTACCAGGAGAGCAATCCTCTAACTGCCGGTCCGGATTCGTTCATAAAAGTTTGCGGCTCGGCCAGGATCACCTTGTGGTCTCCAATTTTTCCTTCACCGATAAAGGAGTGATGTTTCGATTTTAGCGAGGAAATTCCCAGACGTGAGGCGAGTTCGTTAATGACCCTGAATCCCAAATTATGACGGGTGTCTTCATATTCAGGACCGGGATTGCCCAGTCCAACGATCAGAAACATTAATAAGTCCTTCCGTATGAGAAATCGATCCCGAACCGAACATCTGAATTCACGATCTGATTTGAATTCGCCGGCTTATCTTTTAAATAATTTACGCTTAGGATTTCTATATACATTTTGAATTTTTTCAGAAATTCATTGGCCGCTTCCATCTGCCGCCACGGTTCAAACCTGATCCCGACCCCGTAGTCGGCGACATTCAGGAAATAGTAGCTGGGGCCGCTCTTTCCGGAAAGGACGGCGTCGCCGCGCAGGTAGACCTCGATCCCGCGGCCAAGGTGCCTGCCGATCTTGGGTTGGAAATAAAAAACATAAGTTTGGAAAGATTGGCCACTCCAGACAAAGTTAGTATCACGGTAAGAAAGGTTGGCCCAGAGCTCCCCCCAGGGGAGGCTTTCATCCGCTTTATCCAGGTTCCATTCGTGCCAGAGATCCAGTCCATAGCGGGTATCGGTTTTGCGCAGGCCGTCCGCCTCTGCCGAAGCTCCTCCTTTAAAATAACTGGAGCCGAGGCTCTCGGCGAATATTTTTACATCCCGGATCCATTCATCACTCCAGCTCGAGCCTTTATAGCTCTCAAAGGGTTTAAAACGGATGCCGCCTCCGGCAAAAAGAGAATTATCAAAATAATCACTGCTCTGAGAAGTCGTCCCGTAATAGGCGCCGTAAAGCTGGAAAGGAGTGTCAAAAAGATAAACACCGAGCTTGCCTTCGAACCGGCCCAGGAGAGAAGCAAAACCTTTTTTCTCCAGGTTGGTATCGTAATAGGCGAGGTTATTCCAGGATTCAACGAAGGGTTTCAGTTCCGCAGCAACTGAACCAGCTAGTAATAATAGAATTACGGCTGCGCTAACCGCGAACTTCATTTTTCGCCCACAGTTAGCGAAACGTTATCAAGGTTGTAATTGACCCTGCCTTTATCGGTGGAAGCAATGCAGATAAATTGAACCTGCAGCAAGCCGCCCGAGCCGTCCACCTGCTGTGGATTCCAAATATCATCGCCAACCTTTGGATTGTCATCCACAAAATCAGCAAACGGAAGGGAGACTCTTTTCCAGCCGTTCCAATCCACCCGGACTTCGTAGACGAATTTGTCATCATAGATGAGAGCGAAGTTTTTCGCCGAATCCTGCTCCACCTGCCAGTTTTTATTGTCGTCATCCGCCAGCTCGATTTTTATGGTTCCGGAGCCCGGCCCGCTGCCGTAAACATCCATCTGGAAGTGGTCGTATTTGGAAAGGTCCTGATTTTCTTTCGCGAGGTAGGTGCCGCAGCCGCCGGCGTACCAGTTTTTTGCCGGGCCCGACAGATGCAGAGAATAATTGCCGACTTCAGAGGCGACGCCTTCGTCTCCATCTTTTAGGTCCCGGTTGGAAGCGGCCTCAGCTTTCTCGAGTTCAAAGGTCCACCACTCGCGCGGTGATTTTAAGCTGCCCGATTCGAAGTCATCGATCAGGAAAACTTTTTCCGCCAGCGCGACCGGTTTGGCTTCCGGCTTGCTGGGGGCGGGACCACCCATTGCGAAGACCGTCGATGCGGTTAAGATTAAAACAGCAAAACAGACAAACTTTTTCATCTCAATTCCTCCTCGTTTAATCCTAAAGGTTTATCGTTATCTTTCAGTTAGAATTTCAGTTGAGTTCAAGGACGCCCCAGACGCTGGGATCCTTGTAGAAGTAGTAATCGCCGTTCCAGATGAACTGGCGCTCGCGCTCCCCCGTGTAGTCAGCATCGTCAAAGGCGATATCAAATCCGAGCTGGGTTCCTTTAGAGGGAGTGAATCCCACGAAGAAACTCCACGGTATTTTGGCTTCCATGACATACCCGACCGGCTTGTTCATCTTTTTAACCATTATCTCGCTTCCGGTGGGACTGCGGTGTCTCTGCCAGCTCCAGATCGATGCCGGATTGCCTTTTCCATCGCCGGTGCCAAACCCGATCTGATAGTCACCGGATACAAATTCGCCCCGGTCTGGATCCACCGAGGAGTTGGTGTTAATGACCATTTCAATGGCATCGCCATTCCAAATATCCTGCTTTTGCTTTTTATTTACCAGCGGAATTACATCGTTAACCACTGCGGCCAGATAAAGATTATTTTCATCCCACATCAAGTAGGCATTTCCCGAGAGATCTTTTGGCCCTTTCCAGATCAGTCCTTCTTTAAAGAAGGAGATGTCCTTCATGGCGACAGGGCTGCGAAGATCCCAATCCGAAAGTTTACCGTCAATTTTGATGGGTTTGGAAGCTTTATGAGCAAAGGCGGTTTTCCTTTCAAATTTGCCGGGGGAAAGGGTGAGACTTGCCAGGTCGTTGCCCGAACTTAAAAAGAGAGGGTCTTTCATGATCTGCTTAAAGGCGGCCAGGGATTTACCGCTCGAATCAACGCGCCAGTCGGTCTCTTTCTTAACGTCAAACCAGATGATAAGATCGATATCCCGCATGCTGGTTTTGAGATATTCGGGGAGCTCTTTTATCCAGGCGGCTTTATCTCCGCCCTGTTCGGTCGAAGCAAACTCGGCGATCATGATCGGTTTCCCTGGCCAAAGCTTGTGGGCCCTGCGTACCTGATCCCGGAAAAGGTACTTGAGAACCTGCCAGTCGCTCCAACTTTGCGTCGTCCCCCAGTTATATCCGTCAAAGCCGATCCAATCTACGTAGTCGTTCCCCGGATAGGCTTTCACCCAATCGTTCCAGGCTTCGTTGGGGAAGGAATAGTTCATGGGGGACCAGATCCACTTTACATTATTGGCTCCTTCACCTCTGAAAATATCGACGATATGGCGGAAAGCACTGACATATATTTCCGGATTTTTATCATTGTTAACGACACCCCAGGGATAGCCCTCCATGTTGAATTCATGCCCGACCCGCAAGAAAATCGGGCTTCCAAATTCTCGTGCGGCTTGGGCCCAGGACTTAATATAATCATCCCACTTCCCCGCCATGATGTCTCTCAGCTTAACTTTGTTGTGATCGCTCCAGTACCAGGGTTCCCATACGATCTGGGGAATGGCGCCGTAATTTATAACGTTCATGGCATCGGCTCGGGGGAATTCCTGGGCCCAATCCTGATACCACATGATCATGGCGGGTTTTTTACCGACCTGCTGTTCGAATTTAGCGATATAATTCATGTTGCGCGGAGCGCCTTCGCGGAAGATCCCGAGGTAGACCTCCCTGGCGATGGCGTTCCCCGCCAATATTAGGAATAAACTTCCGATAACCAAGAATCGCTTTACCATGTTAACCTTTAACCGCCCCCGCGGTCAAACCGCGCACGATATGCCGCTGCAGCAGGAAGAATAACACAACCACCGGCAGGGTTGCAACCACGGCGGCGGCCATCATCAGATCAAAGCGGTTCTGGTAATTTCCGACAAAAAGCCGGATGCCGACCGGAATGGTCATGGTATCGGCATTGGTCAGGACCCAGGCGAACATCAGCTCGTCCCAAGCGGTGAGGAAGATATAGATGCCGGTGGCGATGATCCCGGGAATGGCCAGCGGCAGGGCGATGTACCAGAAAACCTGAATGGCCGAACAGCCGTCAATGCGGGCGGATTCTTCCAATTCGTTCGGGATGGAGGCAAAAAATCCGCGCAGGATCCAGATCGAAAAAGGGATAAAGAAGGCCGAATAAATTAAAGTGATCCCCCAGTAAGTTCCTTTAACCGGTATTCCGCTCATCAATGTAAATTTGACGAACATGATGTAGATCGGGATCAAATACATGATGGCGGGAATCATCTGGGTAGCGAGTATGGCATTGCTAAATAAATCTGAGCCGGGGAAGCGGAAGCGCGAAAGGGCGTAGGCGGCCAGGGTTGAGAAAACCATGGCCAGAAGCATGGTGGTTCCGCAGATAATTATGGAATTCTTAAGATATAGACCGAAGTTAACATTCTTCCACATATCAACATAATTGTCCCAGTGGACTTCGACTTTTCCTTCCAGGCTGCGCGACAGCCCGACCCGGCCGATGGCGATATCGGTCGAACTCTTGAGAGACGAGAAGACCATCCAGCCGACCGGAAGCAGAGTTATGGCCAGGAAGATCAGCATGATCACGCTGATGATAATATCGATAATCCTTTTCTTTGCGTAATAAGGCATGCCTACCTCATCTCCTCTACCTGTTTAAAATATTTAAACCAGATGTTGACAAGGATGATCATGACGATCAGGAGCAAAACCGAAGCCGCGGCGCCGGTGCCGAAATTCCAGAGCTGGAATGAATTGCGAAAGATATTGGTCATCATGAGGTCTCCCCACTCACCGGGGAAGCCGGCGCCAAAGCCAAACATCATAATGACAATATTGAAGGAATAGGTATTATAGATTAAGCCGAAAAGAACCAGGATAAACCACACCGGCCGCAGCATCGGCCAGGTGATCATCCAGAACTTGGTCCAGGGGCCGGCGCCGTCGATGTCAGCGGCTTCGTAAAGCTCATCCGGAATGGTTTGCAGCCCGGCCAATAGCATTAACATGGAAAGCGGCCAGAAGCGCCAGATGGTTGGAATGATAATGGCCCATATTGTATTTGGCCCCGAAAGCCAGGAGGGTTTGGCGGATAAAAGATGCAGCCAATCCACCAGCAATACGTTTACCAGCCCTCCCTGTTTGAGCCACATGATCCCCCACAGCAGACCGGTGACGTAAGTGGGAACAATCCAGGGGAAGAGAAAGAGCGTTCGAACGATGGGCCGGCCGAAGAATTTTCGATTCAGCATCAGCGCCACTATCATGCCAACGGCTAAAGTCCCAATCGTAACTATGACGGTGTAGATAGCGGTGTTGCGCACGGCTTCAAAGATCCCGATCCGGATCGGGCTGTTGGGGTTAATCAGAACATCATAATAATTATTGAACCAGATAAAGGGAGCCATCAAGTATTGTCGCAGGGTCAGCTGATTGAGTTTTAAAAAAGACATGTAGATCCCTTGAAGAATGGGGGAAAGGTGAAGAAACAGCATGGCCAGAGCGGTAGGAGCGATAAAATAATAAGCAATTCGGTATTGCTTTATTCTTCCCCAGAGACTTTTTTTCTTTTTAATTGATCGCTTCAAAAAAGACCGGCCCTTCTTCCCGCGACCTCGATGGGTTTAAAACTGCAACCAATTCATATTCTATCCAAAAAGAAGTTCCTTTGCAAGGCGTTTCTAAAAGCGGCTTCGGAAGAGGCGGAAGCATTCACCCGCCAGTCTCTTTCTTTATCGATGTTAAACCAGCAAAAAATTTTTATCCGCGGATAATTTGACTCGATCTTTGAAAAAGCATCGGTGATCCAGGCGGCTTTGTCACTGGCTTCGCTGGTTCCGCTGGCAAACTCGCCGATCATCAAAGGCTTACCGGTCAAAGAAGTTAGCGTATTGTAAACATTTCCAAAGACCGAATCAAAAGATTGCCAATTTTCCCAGCCCCAGTTGTATCCGTCCATGCCGATCCAATCGACATATTGGTCTCCCGGATAATAAGCTATAATTGTATTCCAGGAAGTATTCGGTTGATCGGTGTTGTTGGGGCACCAGACCAGGTTTACGTTATCCGCTTGCAGTTCTTCTCTTATTCCATATATATAAATCCAGGCTCTTTTATATGCATCCGGTCCGGCCGATTCACCGTTATGAAAGCCATCCCAGGGATACCAGTTGCCGTTCATCTCATGGCCGAATCGCAAGAACAGCGGCTTTCCCCAGTTTTTTGCCGCTTTCATAAAAGTTCTCACGTAACCTTCATAGCTTCCCGACGCGATCGCTTCCAGTGTTCCCAGCGGATTATTAAGCCAGGGTTCCCAGGTAATAAAAGGGATGCTTCCGTTGGCAGAAACCAAATTAGCTTCGGCAGCGGGAAAGGGTTCTTCCCAGTGCACATACCACAGGACGACCGCCAGTTTTCTCCCGATCATGGTTTGGAAGGAGGAGAGATTTTCCATGCCGTTAACGTAGGCGCCGATGGCGCAGCCGGTAAAATTACCGTTTATCTTTTTGGATTCTTCTTGATTCACTGAAAAAAGTCCACAACCGCTCAAAGACAGCAAGCTTAACAGCATTATAACATTTAACGCTTTCATCTCTAATCCCTATTTTAACATGAAATTTGCTTCAAGTTTTAACGATATATATATAGAAAACATGAGCGATGTAATTGCCGAAGTTAAGATCAGTGCCCCAAGAAGCGCCGCCCCTGCTGCGAAGCCGCCGTTAATGGCCCAGGCCGAGAGTACCGGCAAAGCTCCGGCTTCACAGCCGGCAGAGATTCCGCAACCCGAAGCAGCCCCGCCTAAAACCAAAAATGTTTCTGTGATCATTCGTTTTAAGGATGGAACTTCGGCGGCGATGGTGGAAAATGATTTTGATAAAGTTAAGTATGAGTCCCGCGCCGAATTTATTTCTTCTGAATACGGCAAGTTAGCCAAGTTTTTGAGCGAGAACAAGGACAAGGTCGAAAACTTTCAGCTATTATCCCCTTATCTTAAAGTCATGTATCTGCTGGATTTGCTTCAGAACCGTGGTTTTCAAGACGAAAAGCTCATTCAGGAGATCCTGAATTACATTGAGTCTCTGCCCTCCAGTGATCCGAATAAAGCTTACCTGTTGCTGATAGCGGTAAAAAAACTTTTGGCGGCCGGAAAGCTTTCGCCAAACGCCGCCAAAGAAATGCTCAATAAAATAATGCAGCTCTGGCCGGATGATCTATCCTTTTACGAGACTTACGCCGAGATCTGGCTGGCCTTGAAACTGCCGGCCATCGCCGTCAGGTTTTTGGGTGAGTTCTTTAAAAAGCACGTTTCGCTTGAAAGCAGTGAAAAAGGCCTGGAAGGCCTGGCCCTGGCAGAAGTTTTGATCGGGAAATTGAAAAGAGGGGACTGGCTCAATAAATACGGGGACTATCTCATGATCTGGGCGGATCTTACAGCATCTACTTCTTTTAAAAAAGAGATTCTGCTGGCGGCGGAAAAATGTTATCTGCGGGCGATCGAAGTGGATAAATCATTGGCCTGCTGGGTGATGAGCAATTCCAAACTGGGTGACGTTAACACCAAACTAGCTGAATTTGAAACCGAACCCGGTAAATACTTTATTCGCAACGCCATACTGGATCGAGCGATCCTATGTTATGAAGAAGCCCTCAAGCACGAAGATAAAATAAAGATCGATCACATGAATGATAATGTGGGGCTGCTGCTTAAGCTGGGCGACGCCCTGGTGGCGCAGGAGCAGGAGGCAAAAGCCGAAGAATACCTCGAGAAGGCCGCCCGCAGAGCGAAGGATCCGAAGATCGCGCTCTCGATCTGGCAGAGACGGGAAGGAATATTAATAAAACTTGGCAGGCACGACAAGGCGCTGGCGGCGATTCGAGAATTATACAGCGCCTACCCGAAAGTTCCTCTGTTTTCTGCCTTGCACGGAGACATCCTGGCTTATAAAGGCTATTTTAAGGAAGCTCTGGCTGCGTACCAACTCGCCTTTCAAAAGGCAAAAGCAGCCGAAGATCCGGCGGCCGCCCACAGCGAAATCTACCGCAGGTTTACTTTAATGAGAATCCAGGCCCGGATGAAACTGGCCAAGCTGGATGTCCGCTACGGACCCAATCTCCTCAAAATGCTGGTGAGGTTGACGGGGGATGCGCTTTACTTTATGAACCCCTTCAATTTTCTTAGCAACTTTATAAAAGCGGTGAAGAACCCGAACCCGGTGAGGATCGACCGGCACGAGCTGGAAGCGTTTGTGGCGGCCAGCGAAAAGTTTGAAGAGCAAGCGCTGACAAAATTATCCGAAACTAATTTCCAATTGAAATTTTATCTTGATAATTTACTGCTCTCGCTTGAGCTCAAAAAAGAGCTGGAAGGGGAGCTCAGCCAGAGCGGGAAAGCCATGGTCGAAGTGGAAATAATTGACGGCATAAAAAATGTTATCGGAGAGCTCAACTGGAGAATTTACCGCGCCCTTGAACTGATCTCAAAAAATGATCTGGTTATGCAGAAAGCCTGGGAGACTGCCAGCAAAAGCGGGAGCGCCAGAGAGCTTTTATCCCTCTTTAAAGATTCTCTGCAAAATTATATCTCGCTGGCTACTTTCCTGGCCGGAGCGAAAATACCCGAAGATTTTAAGGGGGTGCTGACCAAAGCGGCAAAAAAGCTGTGGGCTTCGATCGAAGACCGTTTTGACGCGATCTTAAAATTTGCCGGAAACAAAAAAGATGGCGACCTGCTGAAGGTCGTCTATCAGCTTATGGGCCAGCTCGACCAGCTTCTATCCGCCGTTTCCAAAAATGACCGCTCAAAGCGTCTCCGGCTGGAAAAGAAACAGGAAAAGACAGCCGATTTTATTCAGGAATGTCTGGAGAAAACCATCAAAGTGGCCGTAAAGAACAAGGACTACAAAACGCTTTTGGATCTGGCGAAAGGATACGAACGTTTCGGAGAGCTCGCCCTTGATAGCCTCAAGTCGGCGAAAAAACTGGCCGCCAGGGAAAAAGACGGGGAAAAATTAAAGGAGATCGCCGGCCTGGCTTATGAAATCTTTAAAAAAGTCGATCTTTCATCTCGGCGCAATATTTATCGCGACCTTACCATCTCGGCACGGCTTGAACTGCTGGGAATTTACAAAGCGAAAGGGGATCGCAAAGAATATTCGGAAACCGCCGTCTCGCTCTGGAGGCTGGGCAGATACAGTGAGGTAGGGAAAACCTTTGAACAGCTGGCGGAATCGGAAACCGACCAGGCGAGCAAAGCCCGCCTTTTGATCGATCTGGCGCATATGTATGTAGTGATCGGTGATAAAAAGAAAGCCAGGTCTTTCTTTTTGAAAGCTCTAAAATTATTGCCCGGGAACAAAGAGCTGTTGAAAGAGATTGAATATCTAAGCAACGATCGCATCATGCCGGCCGATGTGGTTCCGGTTGGAGCCAGCCAGTTTCCGCCGCGGGTTTTGAGAGCCAATGCCATCCTTTATTCGCACTGGGACCGGGAACCTAATGCCGAAACGCTGAAAATCAGTCTGCGGGAGTTTCATGAAGCGCACGGCATCCGGGGAGAAGTTAAAGTTGCCGAAAATGAAAAGGGGCCGATCATGCTCACTTTCAATCCTTCCAAGGTTGCCCGCATCAAGATCGTAAGGCTAAATAAAACCCTGCCGAGGCGGTCTACCAGAGACGAAGCGATCTTGAGGGAGCTGCGGTACGCCGGATTGAAGGTGGGAGACGCCTATGATGAAAAAAAATTCGAGGAGGCTTTCGCCGCGGCCGCCCGGCGCCTACAGACTTATAATCTCATTGATTGGAGAGCGGTTGAGGAAAATGGCGAGGTTTTGATCGAACTCCGGTTGGTGGAACAGGCGAATTGGCATGCCCTGGTGGGCGGTAGGGGAGGGAGGATGGAAGCCAAGGTTTTAATTGATGCTGGATTTGACAATTTGTTCGGGGGCGGGGAATCGGTGGGGGCAAAGGTCGATTACACCTGGTTTTTTGGGGAGTGGCAGGATAGGTGCCGACTGAGCGGAGGCAAAAGAGCCTGCCCCATCAAGCAGGGGTTTGAACTGTTTCAGGGGGTAGCTTATTATCGCGATCCGCATCTTTTTTCGATCAAGAACAAAATTCCGGTTGCTTTTGAGCTTAATATCGAGCGTTTTGGAAGGTTCGAGCTTACCAATATGGGGAGAGAAATGCTAAGTGGAGGATCGGCCACCTTTGGATTGGTGATCAAACCCAACCTCCAGCTGAAAGTGAGCCCCGGATTTTACTATGTGGATCCGGATTTCATCCCGGATCATTTTAAAAACGGATTTCGGATCGGCCTCGATTACGACAAAAGGAACAGCTGGCTTTTCCCCTCCTCCGGCTATATTGTTTCGGGACACGTCGAACCCGGCATGTACTATGGAGGCGTACCCTTCCAGGGCTATGTCCGAGCCGGGGCCGAGGTGCGCAAATATTTTTCTCTTCCTTTTGATTTCTCTCTGATGTTGGCGCTAAGGGGTGGGGTAGGGACCAATCTTATCGGCGGAGATAATTATCTTATGACCGATAATTATGTGAGGGGAAGCCGCGATTTTTCCAAGTTTGGGCCCGGGATTGCCGCCGCCACCGGAGAATTGCGTGCGCCGGTGATTAACATAGGGGAATACGGTAAATACGCAAAAATTCAACCTTATATCTTTGCCGATTTCGGGATTATTTTTAAATCTTCGGCCAACCGGGCTATAGCCTGGGGAGTGGGGGCTGGCACCAGGTTCAGATTGCCTCTTCTGGGAATAATAAATCTTTATTATGCTTTTCCGGGTGGATTCGGCTTTATGGTGGGGTCGCCGCTATCCGAATAATCTATTTACTTTTCTTGGTTAATCGACTTTTCAGATTTTGATATTCCCGCCAAATTTCTTTGGGAAGGTCTTTTCCGAAGCAGCCAAAAAATTCTTTGATGCCTTCCGCTTCCTCGATCCAGTCGTTCTTGTTAATGGCGAGCAGCTTTTTCATATTTTCGCGCGGAATGCGCAAGCCGGTCATATCGATATCATTTTCATGCGGCAAGTAACCGATGGGAGTTTCTACGGCATCCACCTCATTCTTACAGCGGCTGATGATCCATTCCAGTACCCGCAGGTTTTCTCCGAACCCGGGCCAGAGGAAGCTGCCTTTGTCATCTTTTCTGAACCAGTTGATGTGAAAGATCTTGGGCGGCGGCGTCATCTTCTTGCCCATTTCCAACCAGTGCTCGAAATAATCTGCCATGTTGTAGCCGCAGAAGGGAAGCATCGCCATAGGATCGCGCCGGACTTCGCCCTGTTTTCCGAATTGGGCGGCGGTCCGCTCCGAGGCCATGGTGGCTCCGACGAACACTCCGTGCTGCCAGTTGAATGATTCATAGATAAGAGGAGCCAGTCGAGCTCTGCGGCCGCCAAAGATGATGGCTGAGATCGGCACCCCGTGATGGTGTTCGAGCCGGTTGGTAATGGAAGGGACGTTGAATATCGGTACCGTAAACCTGGCGTTGGGATGAGCCCCCAGGACCGGTTCGCGGTTCTCATCCACCTGTCCTGGCATCCACTTTTTTCCCTGCCAGTTGATGCCATCGGCCGGAACCGGCGGATCTCCACCTTCCCACCATACAGTTTTGTCTTTCTTAAGCAGGACGTTGGTATAAATTGTGTTTTTTTGAATTGCCTGCATGAGGTTGGCGTTGGTTTTTGAATTAGTTCCGGGAGCGACTCCGAAGAGGCCATATTCCGGATTGATCGCCCATAATTTGCCGTCGGTATCGATCCTCATCCAGGCGATGTCGTCTCCCACCGTCCAGATGCGGTAACCTTTTCTTTTCAGTCCGGCGGGGGGCAGCAGCATGGCCAGGTTGGTTTTTCCGCAAGCGCTGGGAAAAGCAGCAGCTATGTAACCAATGTAGCCGGAAGGGTCTTCGATCCCCATGATCAGCATATGCTCGGCCATCCAGCTTTCGCGCCGACCAAGATAGCTGCCGATGCGCAGAGAAAGGCATTTCTTGCCGAGCAGTGCGTTTCCGCCGTAGCCGGAACCGACGCTCCAGATGGTGTTGTCTTCGGGGAAATGGAGGATCAGTCTTCGATCGACATCGATATCCGCTTTGCCGTGCAGGCATTTGGTGAAATCCCCATGGGTCTTTTCTAAGAGATCCAGCACCGCTTTCCCCATGCGGGTCATGATACGCATATTCAGGACTACGTAAATGCTGTCGGTGAGCTGCACGCCGATTTTGCTGAAGGGGGAACCGACCGGCCCCATGGAGAAGGGCATGACATACAGGGTCCGCCCGCGCATGGAATGTTTGAAGATTTCTCCGGCGCGGCGATAACCATCCTCCGGTGACATCCAGTTGTTGGTGGGCCCGGCCTCTCTTTTGTTCCTGGTGCAAACATAGGTCAAATGTTCGGTGCGAGCGACGTCATTGAGCGCGGTTCGGTGGTAGACACACCCGGGAAGTTTTTTCTGATTAAGCTGGATGAGCTCCCCGCTTTTGAAGGCTTCGCTTTCAAGGCGATTTTTTTCCTCTTCGGAGCCATCGCACCAGACGACCCTGTCCGGTTTGCAGAGCTCGGCGCATTCTTTTACCCATTTGCTTAATTCGCGGTGTTTGGTCATAGGTCTGTTATTATATCAATGATTATGCTTTCGTTGCAAATTGGTTATAGTTTATTGTATAATGTTGGGAGTCATGAAGATCCGCGCACAGAAGCGAGAAGGCAACCAGGCGATCATTGAAGCCGAAGAAGATTATTCCCGTTTTGAAGAAGCCGCCGGCAGGGCTTTAGCTGCGGCCGGCCGGGAGATCAAATTGCCGGGATTCCGTTCCGGGAAGGCGCCCCGGGAAATGGTGGAGCGGGCGATCGACCGCGAATATATCGAACAGCGCGCGGCGCAGAATCTGATCTCGGAAATTTATCCTAAAATGATTGATGAGGCCAAAATTGACCCGGTTGATTACCCCAAGGTTGAGATCATTCAGCAGGAGAAGGGGAAACCATTTGTTTTTAAGATCGCGGTGGAGGTTTATCCGGAAGTAAAGCTCGGCAAATATAAAGGGCTTAAGGTCGAAAAGAGATCGGCCGCCGTGGCCGAAGAGGAGATCTTAAAAGTACTGGGAAATCTGGAGGAGCGCTTTTCGGGGCCGCTGGATGATGAATTTGCCAGGAAGGTAAGCCGTTTTGGAACGCTGGCCGAGCTGAAAGAAGAGATCCGCCAGGCGGCGCAGAAGGAAAAGGCGGCGGAAGCGGAAGCGGATTTGAAAAACCAGCTGGTGGCGGCAGCTTCGGCGGAGGCAAAAGTTGAAATTCCGCCGGCCATGGTGGAGAGGGAAATCGATGTCATGCTGGATGAGCTCAAAACCTCTCTCGACCAGAGCAATCTTACCCTGGAAGATTATCTAAAAGGAGCCAAGAAGGAAGAGAAGGCGATGCGAGACGAGATGCGGAAGTCAGCGGAGATCCGGGTTAGAGGGAAAGTGGTTTTGAAAGCGGTGGCGGAGGCGGAAAAGATAAAGGTTACAACAGAAGAAATGCAGGCTGAATTTAAATCGCTGGCGGAATCTTCAGAGACGAAGCCGGAAGAAATTGAAAAGCGGATGGGAGAGAGCGGCCGCAAATATGTAGAAGAATATTTGCTTAGAAAAAAATCGCTCGACTTTTTGGTAGAGAAGGCAAGTATCAAGGAGGCAAAATAACATGAAAGAAAGATCACAGATGGTGCCGATGGTAGTGGAGCAGACCGCCCGCGGCGAGAGGGCTTATGATATCTATTCCCGACTGCTAAAGGATCGGATTATTTTTGTGGGCGGGGTGGTGGATGACGAGGTGGCGAATATCATTATCGCCCAGCTTTTGTTTTTGGAATCCGAAGATTCTGCTAAAGATGGCTATATGTACATAAATTCTCCGGGCGGGGTGGTTACCGCAGGCCTGGCGATTTACGATACGATGCAGTATCTCAAGACCCCGATCTCAACCATTTGCATCGGCCAGGCGGCCTCCATGGGCGCCCTGCTTCTATCAGCGGGGCAAAAGGGAAAGCGTTATGCGCTCCCCAACGCCCGCATCATGATCCACCAGCCGCTGGGCGGAGCCCAGGGAGCGGCGACTGACATTGAGATCCAGACCCAGGAAATTTTAAGGATCAAAAAACTTTTAAATGAGATTCTGGCCAAACATACCGGACAGCCGCTGGCCAAGATCGAAAAAGATTCCGACCGTGATTTTTACATGAGCGCGGACGAAGCGGTTAAGTACGGTATAGTTGATGAAGTGATAACTTCGATAAAAGGCAAAACCATCGAGAAAAAGAAGTAATGCCCGAGCAAAAGAGCGACAAGTTAAAACCCGAGAAGCTCAGCGAGTGGAAGGAAGAGCTTGCCCTGATACCCCTTCGGAACATGGTCGTCTTTCCGCAGATGATCGTGCCGCTCTTTATCGGCCGCAGCAAGTCGGTCAAAGCGCTGGAAGATACCCTGGCCAAAGAAAAAATGGTGGTTTTTGCTTCCCAGAAAAGCGATGAGGTAGAGGAGCCCGGTCCCAAGGATATCCGCGCCATCGGCACGCTCTCGGAAGTGGTACAGATGCTCTCTTTGCCGGACGGAACCACCAAAATATTGGTGGAGGGGATCTGCCGGGTGAGGATCGAAAAGTTCACCCAGGAAACCCCTTATTTTAGAGTAGCTATTTCCCGCATCGCCGAGCCGGAAGAGATCTCGGTCGAGGGCGAAGCGCTGGTGCGGACGGTAATCAAGCAGTTTGAGGATTACGTAAAGCTTAATCGGCGCATTCCCTCCGAAACCCTGATGTCGATCATCAACGTGGACAATCCGGGAAGATTGGCGGATTTAATCTCATCCTATTTAACACTTAAAGTGGAAGAAAAGCAAGAAATCCTCGAGGCTTTAACCATCGAAAAGAGGCTGAAGAAGCTCTCCGAGATCCTGGAAAAAGAGATCGAAGTTCTGAACGTGGAGAAAAAACTGCAGGGCAAGGTCCGCAAGCAGATCGAGAAAGTTCAGAAAGAATATTATTTGAAAGAAAAACTGCGGGCGATCCAGGAAGAGCTGGGAGAGGAAGAGGAGATCGCTGAGCCCGAGCTGGCCGAATACCGCAAAAAAATTGATGAAGCTAAACTTCCCCCCGAGATAAAACAGAAGGCGGAAAAGGAGCTGGAGCGGCTCAGGCAGATGCCGCCGATGGTGGCGGAGGCTTCGGTCATCCGCACTTACCTTGACTGGCTGGTGGAGCTGCCCTGGAAAAAGAAAACCAAAAGCAAGCTGGATATTTCCGAAGTGGAAAAAATCCTGAACGACGATCATTACGGTTTGGAAAAGGTAAAGGAGAGGATAGTAGAATATTTTGCGGTTTTATCGTTGACCGGCAAGATGGGAGGGACCATCCTTTGTCTGGTGGGGCCACCGGGAGTGGGGAAAACTTCGGTGGCGCGATCGATCGCCCGGGCGATGGGGAGAAAGTTTACCCGGGTGGCGCTGGGCGGCGTTCGCGACGAAGCCGAGATCCGCGGCCATCGCCGCACCTATGTCGGCTCGCTTCCCGGAAGGGTTATCCAGTCCATTCACAAGGTTGGCGTTAACAATCCCGTCTTTCTCCTGGACGAAGTTGACAAACTGGGAATGGACTTCCGCGGCGATCCGGCAGCGGCGCTGCTCGAAGTGCTTGACCCGGAGATGAACAAAGAATTTTCTGATCATTATCTGGAAGTAGATTTTGATCTTTCCGATGTGTTTTTTATAACCACAGCCAATACCCGCGATCCCATTCCCAGGCCCCTGCAGGATCGCATGGAGATCATTGACATGTCGGGCTACACCGAAGAAGAAAAGCAGGGAATCGCTAAAGGTTATTTGATCCCGCGGGAGTTGGAAAAACATGGCTTGAAGAAAAGTAAAGTTGAGATCGAGGAAGAGGCGCTGCTCGCGATCGTTCGGGAATACACGCGTGAGGCGGGAGTTAGAAATCTCGAGCGCGAAATTGCCACCATCCTGCGCAAAATTGCCACCAAGATGGTAAAAGAGAAGGAAGAGAAAAAGTTTCTGATTAAAAAAGAAGATCTGTCAGATTATTTAGGCGCTCCCCATTACCATTATGGCCTGGCGGAGGAAAAGGATCAGGTAGGTGCGGCGATGGGGCTGGCCTGGACCGAGGTTGGCGGCGATACCATCCCGATCGAAGTGACGGTGATGCCGGGGAGGGGAAGCTTAACTTTAACCGGCCAGCTGGGTGAAGTTATGCAGGAGTCGGCCAAAGCGGCAATGAGCTTTGTCCGCTCCAAGGCCAAAGAGCTGGGGCTGGAAGAAAATTTTTATCGTAAAATTGACATTCATATCCATGTGCCGGAAGGAGCGGTTCCTAAGGATGGTCCTTCCGCAGGGATCACCATTGCCACTGCTTTAACTTCGGCGCTGTCGGGAATTCCGGTCCGCCGCGACGTGGCGATGACGGGAGAGATCACCCTGCGCGGACGAGTTCTGCCGATCGGCGGCTTAAAGGAAAAGATCCTGGCGGCCCGCCGCGCCGGCATAAAGAGTGTTATAATTCCCAAAGAGAACAAAAAAGACCTGGACGAGATCCGCAAAGAAGTCCCGCCGGACATGAATTTTACTCTGGTCAAAGAGATGGACGAAGTGCTGGGGGCGGCCCTGGCAGAGAAGATCAAGGCCAAGGCGAAGGCGGAGGAGAAGGGAATAAGGTACCTGCCCGGCCCCGAGCCGCCGCAATTATATGCATAAGGAGGGAATAAAAATGTTTAAGAATTGGAAATTGGGATTTGTGATCTTGATACTGGGATTTGTGGTGGCCGGTTGCGGAGAGAGGACGGAAAACACCAGTTATTATTACGGCCCGGCCTGGACCAACGGGGGGAAGGTAATATTTACCAAAACCCTGCAGAGCACCAGGAAGGATTTTATAAACTCCCAGCTGGGAACTTCTTACACGGACAGTGTGATGACTATGACAGCGGCGGGAACGGATGAAGCCTTCCTGTTCGATGTCACCGGCGCCCCGCCTTATCAGATGAGCAATTCTCCGGCTAACGATTATATTGCTTACCTTGGCAATTTAGAGAACGGACTGTTTGGTAAAATCATTATCCGCAATATCGCTTCGGGTGCGCACTCGGGTTTGGAGAAGGTTGAGCTTATCTTTCCTTCCGGCATCAAATCTTTTGACTGGTCGGATGACGGCAAAAAGCTGGTCTACTGCACCAGCCAGGAAATCCATACTATTAAAATCGATGGGACTGGCGACTCTACGGTAACAGCGGAAGCCAACCTTGAATTTGTTTCCTGGAAGTACAGCAGCAAAATCGCCTTTGTTTATATTTCCGGCGCCAACAAAATCCTGTCGCTGATCAACGAGAATGGCACCGGCAGAAATGACCTTTCCGTTTCCGCTTCGGTCGACAAGCCGCAGATCTCTTCTGCCGACACGGATGTCATCTATGGAATCGCCGGCGGCAGTTACTGCAGCGTTGATGTCAGCGCCACCACACCCGCCACCACCGAAGTTTACGCCAGCTTTAAAGGTGAAATCCCGCGCCTTTCTCCCGATGCCAGCAAGGTTTCTTACAGCAAAATCGGGGAGCAGTCGGGGATATATGTCCTTGATCTTTCTGTAACACCGAAAATGGAGACCAAGGTCAAGTAGAAATACAAAGAAGATCATCAGAAGACCAGAATACCAGATGGAGATTTCAGAGGGTCAGAATATCAGAGTTTTTTGGCGCCTTTAACGCCGAAGGCGTCTTTCTTTTGTGAAATTCTTCGCACCATCCCGTTGATTCCTCTTTTTATTTCCTCATATTCATCAATCATTGGCTGGATTTTTGATGACGGTCGGTAGTGTTTGCTTTCCATCTCTCTCAAGTGACTTTGCGATTCAGCCGCCTCTTTGCGGGCCGTGAAAAAGCCCTTCATTTTGTCATTATAATAATAACTTTCGTTCCCCTCAGCAATATTATCTTTGACGGATTTAGACGAACGTTCGATTTGGGGTCTTAGTTTGAACCTCTCGTGAGCAGGTAAGGTCCTGCAAATGTCGCAGATTTCCAGATGAAGACTATTCGCTTTCTGCCAGATCCAAAGTTTTTCATGCGCCGGTTTAATATTCATCCATTCCGCCTTACCTCTCTCCCTTCCCCCCTCTCTGTCCTTCTGATATCTGTCCCTCTCATTCTGATTATCTGATAGTCTGATATTCATATGAAATTAGCAGCAATCTTATTGCCACGCTCAAGGCGGGGAAAAGTGACGAAATTTCGTCAGTGGATGAAAATAAAAAGGGGCTACCAGCCTGTTAATGGCAGCCCCATAAATTAAAATTAATAAACCGAAGTTATTTCGCTTTTACCGCTTCTCTCCAGTCTTCGCCTTCGGCCTTAGCTTTTAGAGCTTTAGTCAGCGCGGAGAGTGTTTCTTTGCCGAACTTTTTCCCTTCCTTGCCCTCGGTCCTATTGATACCTGACGCATCCTGTAATATTTTGATGGCACCGGCGGTCTGGTCGCCGTAAATTCCGAAGCTGAAATTGCTCCACCAGCATTTTTTGCTCTGGTCGATCTTGATCAATCCCAGCCCGATCAAGCCTCTTTGAACGATGGATAAGGCTCTTTTTCCCCGATCCGAAAGCCTCTCAAGATCCTTATGCAGGAGGGTGGTCTTGCCGGCCTCAATTTCCCGGAAAACTCCGTTGATGGCCGAATTTATTTCACTCAGTACCGTCTTAGCGTCGGTTTTTGGTTCATCGCCATTCCAGACTCGGCACCACCAGCTTCCGCCGCCTGACTTAACTTCAGATACGTCCATCTTTTTTCCCTCCTATATTTAAAAAAAGGGGTCGGCGTGCCTGTTAATGGCAGCTCCCCAGTTAAATGCGCGCCAGGTTCTCGCTCGCTGTCTGAGGGGCGGAGGCGTCTTTTGCCCCTGATTCTTTGACTGCCGGATGAAGCGCAAAAGCCACATTAAGGTTGGATGTGAGTGAGATTTTTATTTCTCCTTCTTTAGCGTTTTTCGAAACCGAAATGGCGATTCCTTCGGCCTTATATTTTTTAACAATCTTTCTGATAAGGTCGATAAGTTTTTTGTCTGCCGCAATTCCACTTTCAATCCTCAACGCCGTCACCTTATGATCTCTGATCAGCGATTCAAGCGCGATTTTTGTACCGTCATCATAATTGCCTGCCAGGGCGACCCGCATTCTTTCCGCCAGCACCATTTTTTCTTTTAAAGTTGATTTGCACTGAACAAGGTTGTTGATTAAGAGTTTTTTTATCGGTTTTTTATCGGGCGCATTTAAATCGCCTCTTTCCTTTAACTCGGCTTCCACTTTTGACAGGCGCTCTTTTATACCGCCGATTTCCTCTTCTATTTTTGCGAGGTCGGCCTCTTTAATCAGCTCTCTTTCAGCCATTTCCATTGCTTGGCTTTTCATCAGATTTTCTCTTGCCGTTTTGAGCCTGGTGTAATCGAGGGAATTGGTTTGACCTTTCTGCTCCAGCGCGGCGATCTGTTGATCCAGCCCATCAATCGCGGCATCAAGGTTCTTCATCGCCTTTTTCGTTTTCTTGTTCCATTCAGTTATGGTGTTGGTTCGGGTGAACTCTTCGAAGGTTCCCACCGGCAAAACTTTCTTTACCTGCCGGTTCAACCAGGTTTCGGTTCCTTCAACCGTTAATCCCGGCAGGATTCCGACAAGACTTAAGAGGCCGGTGACCAGACCGACGGTTGAATCGTAAGTAACCTGCGCGGTTGCCTGATCGGATTTTTCCGGATTGGAACCGGTAAGCGCTTGCCAATTTTTATACAGAGAAATACCGATTGGCAGGAAAGCCAGAGGCGCGGCCACCCTGCCAAGCAGTTTGCCGGCGGCACCTGCTTTGGAACCAACGCTGGCAACACCTTCCCCGGCCGCAACTGCTCCTTCCGCGGATGAGGAGGGCGCCTTGCTGGCCAGTGACCTCAGTAATTCGAGCTTCTTGTGCGCTCTTTCGGTTATCCCCGAAGTGAGTTTATCTAAAGCTTCAAAAAATGCCACTTCGGGTTTTGTAAATTTTCCCGGATTAACTCTATAACCTTGATATTCTGTGAATAGTTTCTTTAGACCTTCAGGGGTAAAATCGAAAGACTTTATATTATATTTATGCATCAGATCGGCTAAATTTCTGGAAAACTTCTTAAATAAGTATTCAACATCCCTGCTTTTAACGGCTCTTCCTTGTTCGGTCTGCTTCAGGACGTAATCAACGTTAATTGGGCCTGGCGTTGAGGTGCTGACTGCCTGTTTGACCCCCGTTATGTACCAATTTTCGACAAATTGTCTAACCGTTCCTCCAACCGCGGCGGGCAAGGATCTTCTTATTCCGGTGAGATTTCCCAATCTTCCCGCCCCCGATTTGACCGCATGCTCTGCCGCCTGGAAAGGATTAAAAACCAGATTGACCGAATACTTCAGGGCTTTTCTCAACAGGGTTGGTCTTTTCTCAGCTGCTGCCGCCGTTAGGCCGGTCAACCGACCGGGAAATTCTATTAAAGCATCGACTCCTTTCATAAGCCGTGGGGTATGGGCTCTGCCCAGTTCTTCCAATTTTAAGAAGGGTCCGCCCACCGTCCACCCAAGAGCGCCCCAGGTAAATCGCCCCAGCCTGCCGGAATTTTTGAGGCGGTTGGCCCCGACCTCAAGGAAGTGGCTAGTGGTTTCGCTTTTAACCAATCTCGTGTTCTCCCACCAGCTCAGACTCTTGTAGCCTTCGGATGAAAAGAGTCTGCGATAGGTTCCTCTTAATGGAGTATCAAGATATTTAAGGGTATGGTCCCAGGTGCTGGGTTGATAACCGATCACTTTACCGGCCTGGTCTACCATCGGACGCCGATGCATGGTCATGGCATTCACCGCCCAGGCCTCGGTAATCGATCCCCAGTAGTCTCCTTGCCTTACTCGATCCACGCTGTCGGCGTACCAGACAAAACCTAGTCTCGGAAAGAGTCTCAGAGGAATTATCGCCAGAGAAGCGGAGGCCGCAACATTTCCAAGAACATTATACCAGTGGTCGTTTTCCTTCTTCAGGGGATGATTTCCCATTTCGATTAAAGTGCCGTATTGGACGCTGAAGTGCATGAAGGGGCCGTATTTAAGCTTGAAGAGCGGGAAATGCTCCAGCCCTTCCCAGAAAGTGGTTTTTCTGGCATAGGGCTCGTTCTTTTTGGATGCCCTGATCGCCTCCGGAATTTCGGATAAGGGAGAAGAGGCTAATTTTAAGACATATCCTGCTTTGTCCCATAAAGTCCCCAGGATGCCGCGGCTCTGGACCGGGGCTAGGGCGGAGCTCGATTTGCCACCCATGATCTCGGTTCCTTCGGCGTGGGCGGTTTTTGGTCCCGGGAAATGCAGTTCAAAGGATTCATTAAACACTTTCATGAGCAGCTTTCTTTCGTCCCCAAAGAGGCTTCTCAATCCGTTCCAGGTCGATCCCTCTCTGATCCAGCCGTTGGCGGTAAGATCGATTTTTTCTCCGTCTTTCATTTTGTCCGCCAGCTTTAAGATGATATTCTGCTTGTCGGTCCTCAGCAGGCAGTACTTTTTATCCCAGGGATTGACCGACAGTCCGGTTTCATTGATAACCACCCTGCGGTCGTCCAACATTTTTATTATTTCTTCCCGGTTTGTCGAGTTATCAAGATCTTTAATTAACGCTTCAAATCTGTTCCTGTCCGCAACGCTGGCGAATTTTAGTTTAAATTTGCTTTCCTTGAGCAGGCCAAAGATTAGGTCTTCCAGGTTTTTCGGGGTGGTAGGGGAGGGATCAAGTTTGGCTTTCTTCTTGAGTATATCCAAAATGACCGAGTGTTTTAACGAAAGGAGGATTCCTTCGGGTTGCATATCGCTGTATTTCTTGCGGATGGCCTCCGCGATATCTTTCAGCTGCTCTTTACTCACTTTGTTCCAGTCTTCCAGTTTTTCCATCATTCCCAGGGCGACAAAAGAAGACTCGACCGAATCCATCCCGCCTTTCTGCATGAAGAGAAGGAACTTGAAATACCCTCCCAGGTTGGCGGCCGGCGCCATGCGCATAGACTGCTCGCCCCATTTGCCGACGGCTTTCATCAGACCGATAAAACCTTTCCCGCCCGCAGCGGCCTCTTCCGTGAATCCGCCCTTCGGGAATTGATAGGGTTGTCGCAAATGCAGCAGCTGGACCAGGTACTGTTTGAGCTCGATTCCGCTCCTTCCGTATTCGGGACTGGAAGAAAGGGAAGTGAACGACTCAAATTTTGGATTTTCCGCCAGGAATTTGTCGATCTGTTTGCCTACTTCTTCAAATCCGATCTTTTTGTTGCCGCCGGCAGCGAAAAAGAATTCCCTTCCAAGGACTTTGGCAGTAAACGCGGATCGCACTCCCGAAACCGGGGCTCTTTTGAATTCCGTCGAAAGTCTTTCCAGGAACTCGCGATCCACTCTTTCATTGGTAAGATAGTTCATCGCCAGTTTGTAGTCGCGAAGAGCAAGGAACATATCCCGGCGGAGTTTTAATAACCTCTTGATGTCAAATTTGCTTCCCGGGGTCAGCATATCGGCGCATTCGCCTTCAACCCCAAGATTCTTCAAAGCGCTTCTGATTTTTGCCGCGTCGTTGGACTTAATCGCCGCGATCAGGGTGCCAATCCTGCCGTCAGTTTCGTGTTTTTTGGCTTTTTCTAATTTGGTTAAGAGGCCTTCCGGACCCTGGTTCTGGATCTGGCCGCTCTTAGCTGATTGGAAAACGGCGCTCAAAACGGCATAGCGCGCCAGATGTTTTTTGGCTTTGGCCACTTTTTCCGGGAAAAGCTGGGCCTTGGTCGCCATCAGAACCCAGATATCGGTTCCCATTCCGGAGACAATTTTGGGGGGCCTCAAGGTGTTGCGGATCGGTTCGAAAACCGCCTTTTCAATGGTTTTTGCAAAACCGGGGCTTTTCAAGGCGTTTTCCTCGGTGTTAACCTGCAGGCTGTGGGCGGCGGAAAGCGCCAGCCGCCTGAGGACGGCGCAGCCTTCGGTAAAGGTTTTCTTTGCCTCCTCTTTTATTCCCGATGGCAATTTCCCATCTTCGGCATTCTTCAGGATCTCACTGGTGATTTGTCTGACCCCAAAATCGCCGCTTCTCAGGTGTTTTTCAAAGTTCTCAAGCAGAGTAGAATCATCCTTGCTTAATCCTCCCATGTCAGCGTAGATGTTGCCCTGCGTGAACAGTCTTTTTACTATATTAAGGATTTCTCTCTTTTCTTCTTCGGTCACCGCCCGGCCGTTAAGAGTCGCTTTGCGGCTAAGTTTTTCCGGTTCACCGATGCCGCCTGTTCCAAGGAGTTCTTCCAGTTCACCAATGCCGCCTTTTCTGACAACGAATTCAATTTCGTGCGGTTCGAGTTGAACGTTGGGGTTTGAGGCGCCATCCCACCATTTGCATTTTTGGACGATGGAATACCACTGACTCGACCTTGGAATCAATTCCCTGCCGGCCGCATCTTTGTAGAGGGCGAGATCTTTAAAGAACTCATTTTCATATTCGCTGAAGACGTGGATATAGGGGAGGTTGCCGGCATTGAATTTATCGGATCTAAAGCGGTCACGGTTCTGGCCGTATTCTTTTCGGATAGTTTCGATGCCATCGGCGTCGATGTATGAAGTCACAAACGTCTTTTGTTCCCCTGGATTAAGTAATTCATTGGGAAGGAACCTGCTTCCCGGGATCTTCCTGCCGCGGCCGGCGAGATCGAGCCAGATGACTTCAACCAGTCTGCCTTCGCTGTAGAGCTCATCGGTTTTTTCGTGCTTTTTGGAGTAGGGGTCGGCGGTGGTGGGCAGCTCCCGTTTTTCGTCGCCTCGCGCAACCGGAATAAATTTGATTCCTTTTTCATCGGAGTGAACGTAAATTTGTCTTAGAACATTGAGATTAAGCGTAAATGATCCTTTACCTTCGATCGATTTGTCATTGAGCGCTTCAAGGTCTTTTTTGCTGTCAGGATCAAAGTTGGATACAGTTTCCAAAAACCAGGCTAAATTGTTAAGAAAAGTGGGAGATGTTTCCCCAGTAGCAAAACATCTTGCCAGGTCATTAGTGGCGGTGGCATTTTTGGTTTTGATAGCAAAATATTTAAGCAGCAGACCGATGGCTTTGGAGGGATCATGGTTAGATAATTTAAGGGCCGTATCGAAAATCTTCAGTTTCAGGATCGCTTCGTCCAACCTGACCTGCTTGTTCTCGCTCTGGCTTACCACATCGTTCTGCAGATAGGCGATCAGATCGGGGCCAATATTCAAAACCCGATGTTTGCTCTTAAGCAGGGAATAATAAAGCATTTCTATGCCTTTTTCTTTTTTATCGGTTTTTTCCGTCAGGAATTTCTTATTATCAGCAAAAACCTTTTTAGCCACTTCAAAATCTTGTTTTGAAACACCGTTCAGGAAAAAGCTCAAAACGGCATTCACTTTTTTGCCAAGGGTCTTATTTAACTTATCCTGAGCGCTGTCGCTCATGTAGAAAAGCTGAAATTCATTGAATTTAACAAACTTTTTCCGTAAAAATTCTTTGACTCTCTTAAGTACTTTTTTGCCGTTTTCTGATTCGGGATCCTGCAGGGCTTTTAATTCTTCGGGCTTGAATTTGCTGTAGATTCCGCTTAGCGCATCGAGATATTCTTGAATCTCAGCATAGGTATTAAATTCTTTAGTTCCGTCGTCTTTTTCTTTCTTAAGAATGAGACCGGCCATTAGCTGGGTGAGCAACCCGCTATTTCTTTGATGAGCGAGAGTCCTGTCGATCTCTACGCCGGCCATTTGTAGCTTAACCGCTTCTTCGGTTTCTTTGGAGCCGCTGGCCTCTCTCTTTTTAAGGTTCCCGCTGATCACATCGCCATCAGCGGCGGTGGGGTTGGAAAGCAGATTAATGAAATATTCATTGACCTGTCCCGGCGCTCCCAGCAAACCTGCCGGGATCCCCTTCCTGGCGAAGAGCTGCTTTATGAACTCAACTACCGATTTGGGGGGATCGGTCATCTCCTGGCCGTTTTTTATGACGCTGACGCGGATGTTTATGACTTTATTTTGATCCCGATCAACCTCATAATAAACTCTGAACTGCAGCTTGCCGGCCATCAGGGCTTTCATTTCATCCGATTGGTATTCGCCGCTGGTATGGGAAAGAGCAAAAACCTGGGTTCGCAGCCATCCATCCCGGACTCGCATTTCTTCAAGTTCAGTCTGTTTAAGATCAAATGAAGTGGTTCCCTCCTCCTCTAATCGTTTGTTAATTTTTTTTATCGCCTGTCTGATTTTGATTCCAACATTGGAATCCTGGATTTTTATGAGTTCATCCAGGCTAAGATAGGGCTTTCTATCCCCCCATTCGCCATCTTTATAAACCAGCTTCTTCAAGAGCAGGTCCGCCTGCTTCAAGTTATAATCTTCCGGGTCGTCAATATTGGTTAAAATGGCGGCGTTGACCGGCCCCTTTAATCCTTCGCGGACTTCAACTTTTATCCCGAGCGCGGCTATCTTTTTTATGTTGGGATCATTTCGCAATTCCTTGCTTGCCACGTAAATAACATTTCCCTTAATGTTCTTCTTAAGATCGATCGTTTTGCCGCCGGGTTGTTTAACAATTCCATCTTCGTTCTTGGCCAAGGTTTCACCCTTTTCATTCTTGGCCAGGATGAAAACATTATAAAATTCTTCCGGCTTGAAATAGTAGCTTCGGTAGGAAGGTTTTTCTTCGTCCGGCCGCTGGAATAAACCCAGGGAGACGTAGATATCCTGTTTTCTGGCGGTAATTAATGCGATGTCTTTAAAGAAATCTGCGTCAACAAGTGCTTTTGCTTCTCCAAAGGTTTCCATTCTTTTCGTTAGGTATTTGCTTAGATACTCAACGGCATTATCCTCGCTCAGATTATCCTTCATAAATCCGGTTTTCTTGGCAAGGATTTGGAAAAATTCGCCGAATTCTTCAAAGCCGGCCGGCTTCCTTGCGGACACATATCCGCTAATGCCGGTTCCGCCTATATTGTCAAATTTTACGAAATAGTGCCATTTGCTTATTTTTGCCTTTTCATCCGCCTGGTTATGATAGCGATAGGTAAGAGACCCGCTTTTTATCAGAGAGATCCTTCTTTTAACCACGTCATCTTCGAAGTTAATGGAGACTCTCTTGCTGTCCTTTTTCTGCGCTTCGATGAGAGAATCGATATTTTTGGCGTTTATTTCTTTAGCTTTGGTGTATTTAAACAAGGCAGATATAGGGGCATCGGCTGCAAGGATTTTGATTTCGCCTTTGTTTGATTTGATGACGGCAAAGGGATTTATTTCGAATCCGCAGAAAGCGATTTTAGCCTGGCCGCTGGAGATGCCAACATAAAGCTCATACAGCCCCTTTTTCTTGGCTGGATCTACTTTTCCCTTTTCCGTAGCGGCCTCAATTATGGATTGTCTGACCGGGGAGGGCAGGGCTTCCAGAAGCAGATCGGTGGGATCTTTTTTTTCGGACTCGCCGGCCGTAGGGTTAAAACCGAAGCCGGGAGCGTAGCTTACATATCTTGCTGGTTGTATTTGGGTTTCTGGAGGTGTCATTCTTTAGAGCCTCTATATATATACATTATTTATCTCAGTTTGTTCTTATCTCCGCTTGCTTTTCCACCCCGGCCGCCGGTCGCGTCGGTCCCCTTCTCAAGTTTCTGTTTGGCGCCGGTATTGCCGATTTGTTTTTTGAATAGATCTGACGTAGTCGGCTGTTTAAACATGGTTAATTTGATTCCGTCGGGGATTTTCTTGGCTATTTCTGTTGCTTTTTTCAGTAATGTGTGATAGCCACTGCTGTTTTTGGCAGTTTTTCGTAAAGTGGCTTCCTCATTATAAAACATGGCAACCATTGCGATTCTGGAAAGAGCCTGTTCTCTTTGCGCTTTATGATCATTTTTGCGGCTTAGTTCCACATCTTTTTGCTTCGATAGTTCTTCGAAGGTTTTGGCGGCTTCTTCGAATAATTTAGCGGCTTGTTCAAATTGATTATTGACCTGCTCGTTGTCTTTAATGATATCTTTTGCTGCCGAATTCCATTGTAATTTGGCCAATTCAAATCCTGCACGAGCTAAAATCACTTTAGCATGGGCTGCGTTGCGTTTAGCTTCGGGGGCTTCGCCTCCTTTAATCAAGCCGTTGAGAAGATTGAAGGCTTCTTTTCTTAATTCCTCTCTAGGGTTTTTCCATTGCTGCTGGCCCTCTTGATTTTCGACAAAGAGAAGTTTTTCGGCCCTTCTGATTCTTGGATCTAGTTCAAGCATCTTTTCGATTTCGGCTTTGATTTCTTTTCCGGATATTAGGGTGGGCTTGCTATTGTTATTACCTCCGAGCTTAACTTCTTCATCATCGTTTATATCTCCTACAATTTCTCGGGCGGTTTTTCTAGCTTCAGGATTTTCAAGTTCGGCATAGCCGCGGGCAAGAGGAACTTTAACGCTGTTTATGGCACCATTAATATTGCTTACGAGTGCGGCGGAATCCTTTCCCTTTTCTTTTACAATTTCAATGATGGGCTTAAAATCTTCTATTAGCTTCTTGGCTCTGTCATAATATTTTTTCTTTTCAGTTTGGTCAGAATCTCTGTCGCCAGCCTTGATTTCTCCGTCAATCTTAGAAGAATAATGTTCGGCAATTTTTCCCAGGGCTTCTTTTGCCTGTTCAACGGGCAATCGTAATGCATATTTCGCGGCGTTAGCGTAATCGCCCTTTTTTAGATAATATTTGTACATTATGTCTAGGGCCCTTTCATTATTTACAAGATCACCTTTAAAATGTTTTAAAGGGTTGCCCTTTTTTACATCAGATGCTTCTTTATCTAATTCTCGCAATTTTTCGTCAACTTCGCCTCCAGAGTAGTTATGACCTCCGCCTTCGCTCTCACTAACCTCATCTCCCCTTAACCACGCCAGCACATTATCGGCATCTTTAAGGGCCGATTTGTTCTTAAGTTTGGAGGTGTCAACCTTGTAGCCTTCAACCTCAACCTGGGCCAGGAAGCCCATGGTGGCAATGAACCTTTCGACCTGCGCTTTATTTAGGCTTATATTTTCAAAAGAGAGGTTCCCGTTAAGAACAGGATCGTTAACGATATTTCTGATCACTTGCATGGCGGTGCTCTTGGTTAAGTTGGGCCCGACCGCCGCCAGCAGCTCGGCGGCAGACAAATGATCTTTGCCCTCCATCAGCTTTTTCGCCACCTGCTCGGCGGGGACGATCACAAAATACTTGGCAACTACATAAGCCCTTATGATCTGGGTCTTCTGGTTTTCTCCCAATCCTTCTGAAACCTTATTGATATGATTTTGGAACACCATCTCCATGTCAGAGGCGCTGATCCCTTCATCCCCATCCTTGTTCACTATGCCGCCCCAGCTCCAGAAGTTGTAAGCTTCGCGGGTGGCGTCCTTAATCTTCTTGAATTCATCCCAGGTAACTCTTTCATCGGCAAAGATCTGCTGGTAGTCGGTGTAGCTTACCCCCATGGCTTTCATTCTTTTCCAGGCGGAATCAACCACCAGCGTGGCTTCCAATTTGCGCTTGAATAAAGAACCGCTGTCTTTCTTTAGAGTTAATTTGCCTTCTGTGTTGTCAACCGTATATCCGGGCCTGCCGGCTACCTGCCACCTGCGCTCACCTTCATTCCACTTGATGAGAGCGATCATCTCTTTCTTTTGGTTTCCTTCTCCTTCCTGGAAGTAGATGATCCGCTGACCGAGGTTGATTTCTCCGGATAATATGAGTAAATCAGGATTATTCCGATAAACTTCATCTTTGGCCAGAGGGCTGATCGAAAGTTGCTGGATAAGCTGGGCTGCCTGTTGTTTCTTGGCGGCGGTTTCCTCGGCGGCTTTCTTTTTCGCTTCGGCGGCTTCTTTGGCTTGTTTAAGCTCCTGTGCTTTCTTGTTCGCTTCATCAGCTTTAGCGGCATCGGTTAAGAGAGCATCCGGTTTTTCTCCCATTGCTTCCAATACGGCCTTGATCAAGGCATCTCCCTCTAACCCAGCCTTAACCAGCCCAGAGACTTTTTCCGGAGAAAGCCCCTTGTTTTTAAGAAGCTCAATTATTTTGTCGATTTGGTAGCGAGTAGAGTTTTTTAGAGCGACCTGGATTTTTTCAAGCAGGGAGCCAAACGCATCTAGATCCAAAGTTCTTATCTGGTTGAATTGGGTTGTTTTCCGCACGGTTAAGGTTCCGACTTTTAGCTCTTGAACCGGGCCAGCATCCCAGGCTTGCTTGATTCTGGCGATGTAATTATTGGTTTCTGGAACTCTTCCGATTGAGCTTTTTTTTCTAGCAGGAGCTGGTTTTGGTGATTTTTGAGCTTCAGATTTAGATGCTTCTTTTTGTTCCTGTGATTTGGCAGATGCTTGGGGGCGATAGATAGTTCCTTTTTGTGCTTTGCATTCCTTTTCAGTTAAAGGTTTCATTTCGGGTGTACCATCTTTTCCCCTTATAAGACATGCTAATTTTATCGATCCTTCCATCTTTTCTTCCTCCTTAAAAACAAAAAACCAAGTTTCGACAAGCTCAACTCAAGCGCCTGTTATAACTTGGTCTATACCGTCGGCAACAGGCAATCCGAACTGGTTATTGATCTTCTTCTACTTATATTATCGGGTTAACTTGCAAAAAACTTGCATCCGGAAACTTAAAATTTAAAGCGCAAAATTTAAAGCTTCCTTTTACTATATTATCGGGTTGGATGAGGAAAAACTTGCATCGTTCAACGAGACTTCTAGAAAAAAGGCCTTAAAGGCCTTAAGGGCAGGAAAGGCAGAAAAGATGGGAAAGGCAGGAATGTCAAGAAAGAGCTATACGCGGGCGGCGGCGCGAATAAAAAAATCGGTGAAATCCCGCCTTCTTTTTAATGATACTTAGATAGCATGAGTTCAGGCGTTAGATTTTACTGTGCTCCAGTCGAGAAAGGCGGCGGCGCCAAGGTCATTACTTTCCCCTTCAAAATGAGGGTCGATCAAGATAAACTCGGGGCGGTATATGACCAGCAGAAAAATTGTTTGATCAGACAGGTAAATGTTCTTGAAACGGAATTATACCAAGAACCATTCAATTTAGGATCTTTACGACGGACGGTTGGTAAGCATCTTGAGCAATTATTCCGGCCGGAATATTCTGAATTAAACCCTTCCCCCAGCTTTGCTTCTCCCCGGTTCCCGCAATTAGGGCAAGTGATCGAAATGGCGGTTAAAGACAACCGCCTTTTATTCGTTCCCGACACTAGACGGGATGAGGTCGTTTTTACCGGGCAGGTTACTGGTGAGCTCCATGAGTTTTATAAAGGACGGCTGGAAAGCCTTGGAATAAGCCGGTCTGCCCTTGGAGGGGTTGCCAATATTTCATTGGCTATCGCCCCCTGTTTTAGTACCAGGGAGATGTTCGATACCGATCTGGCTGGCTATGGCCGCCATGGTGTTATTTTGATGTTTTCTTCCCGACCGAAATTCTTATATGACCTGGCCGGCGTGGTCCCCTTACGGATGTACTCGGCAAACCTGGCTTTAGCTCTGAAAAAATTAGGCTTCTAGATACTCTTGGCATTTAAATATTGTTATAATAACAGCAAAATATAAGGCATTACATTCCCTGCCCGTCATGCAAGTTTTATCCTCTTTAGAACGATAATATTAATAGAAAAGGGAAGAGCGATCTGTTATTGCCTGTTGAATCCGGGAAAGCGGACAGGCTTTTCCTTTTTACTATAAGGAGCCGTTTAATGGCCGATGTATCAAGAGCGAATTCAATATCACCCTCGTCCTCCAGCCAGGGCTACTCCAAAGCCGTGCTGGAAGAAGCTGCTTTCTTTGGCAAATTATGGGAAACAGAAGGAAAATACGGGAACAATTTGGGGAAATTTGCCAGTATCCTGACCGATCCGTCAAAAAAAGAAGTTATCAGACGATTCTACAATTCATTATCCCCGGCAGAACAAGAAAACTTCTATAAAATAGCGATCAAAGGGGTATACGGTGACTCGCCACTTCCACCCTTTTTGAAACCGATCATTACCATCCTTTCCGAATCGGGAGGGACCAATCCGGGCATTCCGAGCAGTAAAAGTAACAAAAATGTAATACCTGCCAGCGCAGATCCTAATATTGCACATCAAGATATAGTTAGCATTACACCACAGGTTGACTACGGAGCCGAAGCTAAAAAGGCCTGGGATAGCACGCCGCTGCCGGATCGCCATAAAATTGCCAAGTTCCTTAAAATGCCGATCGAAGCGATCACTCCGGAAATATTGTTGGATAAAGCTGTTTTTTTAAAAGCACACTTTCCAGGCCTTAATCTTGCCGAAACTATTTCTCATCTAAGTGTCGGGAGGGCGGCGGATTTAAGGTCAGCGACAAGCCCTACGCCGGTATCGAGTGGCCAGGTGAATGGCAAGGTGTTTGTGGTTGATGGTAATTTTTATCGTATATTTTCATATAATGATGGAAAATCATTTGCCCTGGTAAGGATGGAACAGAAGGGGGACGGAAAGTTTGAAAGGATGCGTGGCGTGCCGGAGATCGAACTAATACACATAGAAAAAGATGTCCCACTCCCAAATGATATCAGGATTGGAGATAATAAGAGAATAGCCATTCAATGGGAAGGAACTAACCAGCCGGTATTTTATTTGCAACAGCCGGCTAAAAACAAATACGAAATTCCCACTTTATTAACAAACAAATCCGAATTTAGAAACAGGGTATTTGATGCGTGGAGAGCCGACCTTTCGAAGCCGCAGCAAGGGTTATTTGTGCATATCAGGACAGCCGGAATGCCGTTCCCCAGCGGGCGGATACCGGCGGCATTGAACCTGAATGGGATGCTGGTTTTGCAGTCCCCGGAAGGCCTGTATATCTACAGCGCTGATATCGGATCGGTTTATAGAAAAGCCTTTTCTCTGACCGAACATTTAAGAAACCAGGGGCTTCCGGTCCAGTGCTCGATCGAGAGGGTTAATTACCAATATAATCCAAAGAACGCGGATAACGTATTTGACGGAGTAATGGCGAATCTTAGACAAAGTGGCCCTGCTACTGCAAAAAATGGCACAGCGATGGTATGGCAAGATGGCGGCAAGCAAAAGATCTACTTAAGAACCGAAGGGCGATTTGTTGCACCTGAATATGTAGAAGGGAACCATCTTTTCCGTCTGCTGGAACTCTCTTCTGGTGTTGAGGTTGACGGGAAGAGATTGGACCTGAAACTGTTGGAGATGCCGGTAGAACAGCTGGCGCAGATCGAACCGAAAGAACTGAAAACCTTGATCGAACGGCTGGGTAAAGGTAAGGCTAATTTTGCCAAAAGGTATGGAAATGCGGAAGATGCCTGGCTCAGGACGATGCTGGGAAAATTTGGATTGGAGCCCAAGCTTATTAATAAGAAATGCGCGGAATTTAGGCTTGCCCGGCTGGAACAAGAATTTGGCAGGGAAGTTGCGAATATCCTGAAAAACCGCTTAACAGCGAAGCACGGGGCAATAAAGGTCAATCTTGAAAGTAAACATTTCAATTTGGACCAACTTATTTCTATTCTTATCAAATACCGGGAGGGCCATGCAGGTATTAATGAAAAAGGCAACGATGGTGGATTAAAGGAAAAGCTGATACAAGCTCGCGATGCCAAGATCGGGGCTGAACAATCAATGCTGGAAGAGGCGGGGATGCGAGAGCTCAAACGGGCATTGACGCCAGAGAAAGTTAAGAATTTTATTGATTATTTGAAAAAACCCGAGGGCAGGGCCTTGCTTGAAACCGAAAGAGGCAAAGAGCTGCTGGCCGTAATGCGCAAGTTATCTCAAGCCAAGAATTTTGCCCAAGCATTCAAATTGGAGGGGGCCGGACTGATTGCCGGGTTGATAGTGCTGGTCGGGGTCGAAAAATTTGCCGACCTGATCGGATTAGAAAATAAACAAGCCAGGTTAGTCCTGGTGCTGGGCGTTTCGCATTTTGCCAACCTAAAAGTCCAGGAAGCGCTGGTTAAAAAGATCCTGGGCCAGGAAGCGGCGGGCGCGCTCAAGATCGCAACCATAATAGAGAATCCGACCGTCATGGGCCGTTTACGGCTGCAATTCAAAAATGTGATGGGTGGATTGGCGGCAATGACTTTTGTTTCCAGGTTATGCGATAAGGTTTTGGATCTGGCCGGCGTAAAGGATATGAAAACCAAGGAAATTGCAACTTTAGCATTGGCCACAGGTACTACCGCGGCAGCCAATTTTACTTATGGACGGGTAGTAGCTAAGTTGGGGGAAAAAGCCGCTCCGGTCATCGCCATGCGGGCAGTCGGGCTTATTACCAAGAGGCTAGGGGTCGCGTCATTGCTGACCGACGGCCTGATGTCGATCCTGGCTAAAGATTATCTGATGCATGTGAATAAAAGGGCGTACGATTATGTCCAATCGCAAAGAGCTAAAGGTAGTGCCGGCAGCAAAACCGCCTTCGTGGTCGCGGGTGCTTTGAATTTTATCGCTGGCAAGATGCATGAAGGAATGGTTGCCCAGGAGAATCCGGAAGTTACTAAATACTTTATCGATCAAGACATCGATGAAGCGAATAAATACCGGGCGCAATTAAAGGCAGAATTGGCGGAATTTATCAAAAATGGCGGAGACATCCAGCTCCTTGGCCAGGAATATAGATTCGGGACCATTAAAATACCAACCGGAGCGACCAGGGAAAGGATTGTCAAAATGTATGGTGACAGGATCAGGATGATAGAGGATATTACTGAAGATATTCCGGAGGAAAAGGTCTTTATTTCCATAGTTAAATATGGCAAGAAATATCCATTTGGCAGCCAGGAACATATTAAGGCGGTACGGGCTGAATTCGGTTATATGATAACTTCAGCCGATGTCGCCAGAGTGTTAGATAAGGGTGTGCTGATATCTTGGCAAACAAGGATCGCCTTCCTTCACACAGTACAGCCGTCCCTCTTCGGTTCGGAACTATATCCTAAATATAATGGTTCAACCTTTAATAATGATATCCGTTCGACTTGTTCCGCTCAAGGAGTGGTTCGAGACACAACTAATTTTGTCCTTTAATTTCCCTTTTCCCTGTGCTATATTTACCTCATGAAGGACTTTATTTCCATCCACGATTTGTCCTCCTCTGAAGTCGAGGAAATATTAAACCTCGCCGCTGACCTCAAGGATAAACAGAAGCGCAAGATCAAGCACGAGTACCTGTGGGCCAAATCGCTGGCCATGATCTTTGAAAAACCCTCCACCCGCACCCGCGTCTCCTTTGAGATCGGGATGTGGCAGCTGGGCGGCCTGGCGATCAATCTCGATCAGGAAGCGATCGGCCTGGGAACCCGGGAATCGATCGGAGACGTGGCCAAGACACTTTCCCGCTATGCCGACGCTATCCTGATCCGCACCTTTGCCCATGAGAAAGTGATCGAACTGGCGAAATACGCTTCGGTGCCGGTGATCAATGCGCTCTCGGACCTTCTCCATCCCTGCCAGGCGCTGTCGGATGTCTTTACCATCCGGGAGAAAAAGGGCTTGGATTTGAGAGGCATAAAAATGGCCTATATCGGCGACGGCAATAATGTCTGCCATTCGCTGATGTTCGCGGCGGCGAAAGTGGGGATGAACCTGACGGTGGCCACGCCGAAGGGCTATGAGCCCAAGGATGAAATGGTTAAGCTGGCGCTCGAGGATGGGAAGAAGGCAGGCGTTGAGATTGACATCCTGAACGATCCGGTCATAGCGGCGAAGGATGCGGATGTCATTTACACCGACGTCTGGACCTCGATGGGACAGGAAAAACAACGCGAAATTAAAAATGCAAAATTCAAGGATTTTCAGGTCAATGCGAAACTGGTTAAACTCGCCATGCCGGATTACATTTTTATGCATTGCCTGCCGGCGCACCGGGGGGAAGAAGTTACCGACGAGGTTATTGACGGACCGAATTCAGTTGTATTCGACCAGGTGGAAAACCGCCTGCACGTGCAGAAGGCGATCCTGGTGCTACTCTTAGGAGGGAAAAATGTCCAAGGTTAAGAAGGTGGTGTTGGCTTATTCCGGCGGACTCGATACCTCGGTCATGATCAAATGGCTGAAGGATAACTATGGCTGTGAAGTGGTGGCTTTCGCTGCTGATGTCGGTCAGGAAGAAGAGTTAAAGGGTTTAAAAGCTAAAGCCTTAAAAACCGGGGCCTCGAAAATTTATATTGAAGACCTCAAAGATGAATTTGCCAGAGACTTCATTTTCCCCATGCTTAAGGCGGGAGCTATTTATGAAGGACAGTATCTGCTGGGGACTTCGGTGGCCCGCCCGCTGATCGCAAAAAAACAGGTTGAAATCGCCAAAAAAGAGAAGGCGGACGCGGTAGCTCACGGTGCCACCGGCAAGGGGAACGACCAGGTCCGCTTTGAATTAACTTACAAAGCCCTGGCTCCGGATTTGAAGATCATCGCTCCCTGGAGGGAGTGGGAGCTCAAAGGCCGGGAAGAAGAAATTGAGTATGCCAGGGAACACGATATTCCAGTGCCGGTAACAAAGGCAAAACTCTATTCCTCTGATCGCAACCTCTGGCATATCAGCTATGAGGGCGGCATCCTCGAAGATCCCTGGTTTGAGCCCAAAGAAGATATGTTCATCCTGACGGCATCTCCGGAGAAAGCTCCCAATAAGCCGGAGTACGTTGAGATCGAATTTATTAAAGGAGAACCGATCGCTGTGAACGGGAAAAAATTATCGCCGGTTGATCTTATTCGGCAGGCGAATAAAATTGGGGGACGTAACGGTATCGGACGGGTGGACATGGTCGAGAACCGGCTGGTCGGGATTAAATCGCGCGGGGTTTACGAGACCCCGGGCGGAACCATTCTTTACGCAGCGCATCGAGCTTTGGAAACCATTACCCTTGATCGCGATACCCTTCACTACAAGCAGCTGGTGGCGGAGCGCTACGCCGAGCTGATTTACTATGGCCAGTGGTTTACTCCGCTCAAAGAAGCCCTGGATCAGTTTGTCAATAAGACGCAGGAAAATGTTTCCGGGACGGTGAGGGTAAAACTTTATAAGGGCAACTGTACCGTAGTCGGCAGGAAATCAACCCGGTCTCTTTATCGCCCGGATCTGGCCACTTTTGAGAAAGAGGAAATTTATAATCAGAAGGATGCGGAGGGCTTTATCAACCTTTTTGGCCTTCCCATAAAAGTTCAATCTTTATCAAGGAGGACCTCGACAAGCTCGGTCCACAGGAGGAAATAGATGGCGAAAATCAAGAAACCCTGGGCGGGGAGATTCCGCGAGCTGATGGCGGAAGAGGCGGAAGCATTCACCAGCTCGGTCCATTTTGATGTCCGTCTTTACAAGCAGGATGTTGTCCAGAGCATTGCCTATGCTCGGGCGCTGTTCAAAGCCCGGGTCCTGACCGGGGTCGAGAGCAAAAAGATCATCCGCGCCCTGGAAGAGATCATGAAGGAGATAAGAGAAGGAAAAATAAAAATGGATCCGCAGCTCGAGGATCTCCACATGAATATTGAAGCTCTCCTGACCGAAAAGGTGGGAGAAATCGGCAAAAAACTGCATGCGGGGCGCAGCCGCAACGACCAGGTGGCGACCGACCTCAGAATGTACATTAAATACGAGGTAACCGAGATCATCTTTTTGATCAAGAAACTGCAGTCGGTTTTGCTCGATCTGGCCGAAAAGAATATCAAAGTTATCATGCCGGGGTATACCCATCTCCAGCGCGCCCAGCCGATCTTATTGTCGCATCATTTAATGGCCTATTTCGAGATGCTGAAGCGGGACCGAGAAAGATTTTTGGGGGTGGGCCGCGAGGCCGACGTCATGCCGCTGGGATCCGGCGCCCTGGCCGGCACCGGTTTTGAAACTGACCGGGAAGCGCTGGCCAAGGAGCTGGGTTTTTCTGCTATTTCCAGGAACAGCATGGATGCGGTTTCGGATCGCGACTTCGCCATCGATTTTGTTTCCGCCTGCTCTCTCCTCATGATGCATCTTTCGAGGCTTTCGGAAGAACTGATCATCTGGTCAACCTATGAATTCAATTTTATTGAGCTTTCCGACCGGTATACGACGGGGTCTTCGATCATGCCGCAGAAGAAGAACCCGGATATCGCCGAACTCAGCCGGGGCAAGACCGGCCGCGTCTATGGCGACCTGATGACGCTTCTTACTGTCATGAAAAGCTTGCCCCTGGCATACAATCGGGACATGCAGGAGGACAAAGAAGCGCTCTTCGACGCGGTGGATACCGTACGGAGCGTGCTTTCGATTTTCCCCGAAATGCTGGCAACCGCCAAGGTCAACGCGGAAGTGATGAGCGCCGCGGCCAAGAAAGGATTCCTGACGGCCACCGATCTGGCTTATTACCTGGTGCGGCGCGGAGTGCCTTTCCGCGATGCGCACGGTATCGTCGGCAAGATCGTCGCCTACTGTGAAGAATCCAACATGCAGCTGGAATATTTATCCCTGAAGCAGCTAAAACAGTTTTCCGATGCTTTTACCTACGATGTCACCCGTATTCTTTCGACGGAGAGCAGTGTAGCAAACCGGGACCTTCCGGGGGGGACCGCTGCCAATCGAGTAAAGGAAGCCATCAAGCGTGCAAGAAAAGACCTTCTTCATGGTGAAGCCTGACGGGGTGGCCCGCGGGCTGGAAAACGAAATTTTTGCCAGAGTTAAGAAAGCCGGACTAAAGATCGAAGCCCAAAAGCGGCTGGCTTTAACCGCCGAACAGGCGGCCGAGCTTTATCAGCCGCATCTCCGAAAGAAATTTTACCCCGGTTTGATCAAATTCATTACCTCCGGGCCGGTCGCCGCCGGCATCGTTTCGGGAGAGAATGCGATCGCACGTTTGCGGCAGCTGATGGGGGATACCGATCCGCTGGCGGCTGCCAAAGGGTCGATCCGGGGAGACCTGAAGGAACAGGATGTCATCAATGAAGAAGGCATTATAAAAAATCTGGTCCACGGATCGGACAGCCCTGAATCGGCCGGGCGCGAGATCGCCATCTTTTTTAAATGAAAAAAATTATGCTTCTGCTGCTGGGGATTATTTTTTGTGCCGCAGGGTTGGCAGAAGCGCCTGAGTTTCCGGCTCCCCTTAATACGCTTTCCGATTACACCGGAATGATTGATGCGCCAACTAAAGCCAGGGTTAAAGCGCTGGCGGACGAGGTCCGTCGAATCACGCCGGTTAATTTTAAAGCGGCGATAATATACACTTCCGGATCGATTGAGGTTGCTGCTTACGGAGAAGAGCTTTTTGACGAATGGGGGATGGGGCAGAGCGGGGTCCTTCTGCTCATCTCGATTCTCGACCAGGATGTCAAGGTGGTGGCCGGCCGCGACCTGGGGCATATTTTGAGCCCCTATGTACGGGATATGATCGAGTGGACCATGATTGCTTCTCTGGCAAAAGGAGAGTTTTCGAAAGGACTCTGGCTGGGGTCAGCCGTGATCTCAAAATTGATATTATCTGAGTGGCGGCAGGCAAGAAAGCGGGTATATTTGCTGGATTGGAGAGCGGCCATACTGCCTTTCGTATTTTTAACCGTTGCGTCGGTGCTTTTAACCGTTATCGTCGGTGGAAATTTTATCATGGCTTATGCTACGATAACAGCCGGATTGTTCGGCTATTTATTTTTGGGCAGCGTCGGCATGGCGCTGGGAGCGGCACTGGGGTTTTTCATAACCTGGGGAGGAGGGAGAAAGTGAGAAAGTTTATTCTTTTCACGGTTATAACTTTGGTATTTTTCGGATCCGTCTTTGCCGCTGAGCCGGTTTACCCAAATTACAGCGGATTTGTTAATGATTTTGCGGGGGTGATCGATTCGGCAACCTTGCAGAAGATGGAGAGCCTTTGCCGAGCTCTTGAACAAAAGACTTCCGCCGAGCTGGCGATTGCTGCCGTTAAAACGGTTGCTCCGCTGGATTCAAAGGAATATGCAGTAAAGCTGTTTGAAAAATGGAAGATTGGCAAAAAAGGCAAAGACAATGGAATCTTAATGCTGCTGGCGATGGAGGAGAGAAGGGTGGAGATTGAAGTTGGCTACGGGCTGGAAGGCGTGATTAACGATGCCAAAGCGGGAGAGATATTAGACAAATATGTGGTCCCTTATTTCAAACAGGGGAAGTTTGGAGAGGGATTGTATAACGGGGCGGAAGCGATCGCTGGTCAAATCGCCGAGGCTTCTAAAACCGAACTGGGTCCGGAATACCAGGGATATAAGGCAAAATCAAGTTCATCGGAAGGAACGATTATGACCGTTATTATTATTGCGGTGGCGCTTTTAATAATGCTTTCGATTTTTGCGTCGGGGGTGGCTTCGGGGTTTTTGGGCGCGGTCTTTGGCGCGGTATTCGGGTTTTCTTTTGCCGGGATAATTGGAGCAATCATTGGAGCAATAATTGGTTTTGTGCTATCATATTTCCGCCTGCCGGGTACGGGTCGTTTTGGCGGCTGGGGAGGAAGTTTTGGCGGAGGTGGATGGAGCGGAGGTGGCGGCGGTGGGTTTGGGGGTGGAAGCAGTGGAGGTGGTGGAGCTGGACGCAACTGGTAGATAGGAAAGAAGGAGGTAAAGGATATGTGGAGATGGTTAGCGGGGATTTTAGTTGTTATTTTGCTTTTTGGTTTTTGGATGGTAGGGGTTTACAACGCTTTGGTGGGAAAAGACCAGCTGGTTAAGCAGAGCTGGGCGCAGGTTGAGAATCAACTGCAGAGAAGATATGACTTGATTCCAAATCTAGTAGAAACGGTAAAAGGTTATGCAAAACATGAAAAGGAGCTTTTCGAAAATGTGGCGCAAGCCCGTTCTGCCTGGGCGGCGGCGAAAACCACCGGCGAAAGAGTGAGTGCGGCAAATCAGGTGGAAGGATTTTTGGGCCGGTTGATCGCGGTGGCGGAAAATTATCCAGTGCTGCGCGCTTCGGAAAACTTCCGCGCGCTTCAGGATGAGCTGGCGGGGACGGAAAATCGGGTAGCGGTGGCAAGGATGCGCTACAACGATTCGGTTCAGGATTATAATGTTACCGCTAAAAGGATCCCGACGGTTTTCTTCGTGAATCTGTTTGGATTCGACAGAGAAAAAGTTTTCTTTGAATCGGCTAAAGAGGCCAGGGAGGCGCCGAAAGTAAAGTTTTAATGAAGATCAAGGTTGAATGCGCTTCGATAACTGAATATAAGTGCGACCTCTTAGTAGTCAACGAGTTTGAAGGGGTCAAGCAACCTGGCGGGGCGACCGGGGCTGCCGATAAGGCTTTGGGTGGTTTGATTGCCAAACTTTCGCGCGAGGGCGAAATCGACGGAAAACTGGGCAAGGTCACCATGATCCATTGCCGCGGTAAGCTCAAGGCCGATAAAGTGGTTGTGGTCGGACTCGGGAAGCGGGAAAAGTTTGACCTGGAAGCGGTAAGGACCGCGGCTGCGGCAGCCATCAAAAAAGCCCGGGAAGTTAAAGCCAAAACGGTAGCGACCATCATCCACGGCGCCGGCATCGGCGGATTAGAGGTGGAAGAAGCTGCTAAAGCGGTGGTGGAAGGATCGGTGCTTGGTGTTTACAAGTTTGCCGGTTACGCCAGGGAAAAAGAGGAGCCGGATTTTCAGGTCGAAACCTTGATCTTAATTGAATGTGATAAGAAGAAGATCAAGGCCATCGAAAAGGGCGCCAGGCTGGGGCTGATCATCGCCGAAGCCGAAAATCACGCCCGCGATCTGGTGAATGAACCTTCCAACAAAATGACGCCGACGGCATTTGCTAAACTGGCTCAGCGCATCGCTAAAATAAATAATCTCAAATTTGCTTCGCTTGATCCCAAAGCGGAAGGAATGAATTCGCTCTGGGCGGTAGCCAAGGGATCGAACGAACCTCCGCGCCTGGTGGCTTTAGAATACAAGGGAAACCCAAAATCCAAAGAGAAGATCGCTTTGATCGGGAAGGGGATCACTTTTGATTCCGGGGGCATTTCCCTTAAGCCTTCCAAAAAAATGGACGTGATGAAAAGCGATATGGCGGGGGCGGCGGCAGTTTTGGGAACGATGAGTTTGCTCTCGGATTTGAAACCTAGAAAAAATGTTATCGGAGTTATCCCTTTGACGGAGAATATGCCCTCGGGTCATGCTACCAAGCCGGGGGATGTGGTAGGATCGCTGGCCGGTTATACCATCGAGGTTGTCAATACCGATGCCGAGGGGCGCATGATTCTGGCGGATGCGATCACTTATGCTAAGAAAAGAGGAGCAACGCAGATAATTGACGCGGCCACTCTTACCGGTGGTTGTATAACCGCTCTGGGGGACGCGGCTTCGGGAGTGATTGGAAATGATCAGAAGTTGATCGATCGGCTTTTAGAGGCAAGCAAGCGCTGCGGGCAGAAGATGTGGCAGCTGCCGCTTTATGATGAATATAAAGAGAGCGTAAAAAGCGAAATAGCGGATATAAAAAATACCGGTGAATCGGGCAAGGCTTCGCCTTCCACCGGCGCGGCTTTTCTTTCCAAGTTTGTTGGAGACACTCCCTGGGTTCACATCGATATTGCCGGCACGGCTTTCCTTGAAAAAGAGCACAGTTACCTGCCTCAAGGTGCAACCGGTGTGCCGGTCAGAACCCTCATTGAATTTTTACTAGATTAATGAAGTTTTTAGCCACTATTTTTCTAAGTTTAGTGTTGACTGGTAATGTTTTTGCGGCGACTCCGATAGATCACGAAAATAACCCCAGGTTCGAAGAAGCTTTCCGTATAAAGATCTGGAACCTTCCCGGAGGAACAATTGAAGTCAGCTCGGATGAAGGAGTAACCTACGCACCGCTCGGCAAAGTCATTTATCCGACGGAAAAAACCAATCCTGAAAGCTATGCCGCTTCGCGCTGGGTGCCCGACGGGGTGGTTGCCGCAACAGCGGTGAATGCCATTCATATTAAAACGGCCACCGGCACTGAAGACGGGAATGGAGTAATATTCAGCATCCTTCCCAAAGAGTTTTTGCGGAAACCAAAAGGATATAAGTCTTATTTGAGTCCTGATTCTTCTATCTATACCGATATTTCAGCAGGGGAAGGGATTTTTGGCGGCGAATATGCTCCTTTTGTAGGGAATGATGTAATGGTTTCAAGTCCCGCCCAGCCGGTGGTTTCAATGCCAAGAGGCTATGTCCCCAAGGTCGGAGATAAAATCTATATCCTGGTTGATCGGCCGGTCGATTTTCCTAAGGAGATTGATTTTGAGAATCGGTTCGGGGGACCGATAACTATCAAGTATTTCAGCGGGGCAGAGATAGTTATCGGGCAGGTGCTCCGCCCGGTGGTGGGGGTGGGAAGATTTGACGGAACAAAATATGCTTCGGCGGGTCGCATCCGCGCCGACCATGCTGGCGTGATCGATGTTTCAACTTCTCCTTTGGGAAGGATCGGCGGGTTTCAAATTGTTCCATCCCGGCACGGCTCCGAGATGAAATCGGTGCGTGAGCTGACCCAGTGGATGGTAATTGGTCCTTTAGAAGACGGAGATCAAGCCCTTGAGGGAAAAGCTCCCTTCTTTAAATATTTCATTAAACCTGCTTACGGGGCTAATGATCTGGAAGGAGAGGACTGGAGCGAGAAATTGTTAAATCGATTCCTGGTTGAGGTTAAATTAAAAGGAAACGACAAGTGGCAGCCGATGCCGGTTTGGGAATTTGACGATTATTATTTAACGGGTGAACTTCCTGCCTGGGCAAATAATGCCCTTTCAAATGTTACTTATTTTAGAATATTATTTCCGATAAGTAAATTGTGACTTATTTGGGGCATATTCCTGCGTTTTGTAGGGCTTTGAGAGCCGGGCCGGGCTTGCATCTATCATCTGTCTCATAAAAACCGAAAGGCATCTTGTTTCCTTTTACCGCCGCATAAACTGCCCAGATGGCGAGCGCCCGCATATATTTCGGGGCCCTGCCCGTGGCAGGCACAACCATTCCGTTCGGCAGCTTCTTTCCTTCTTTATATTTTTTCCCTTTTTCGTCGTATTTGACATCGTCCGGATTGGTATAGCCTTCCGGGGTTCTCCCAAACCAGTGCTGACTGTCTGGACTTTGACTGTAAACCACGTTAAAGAACCCATGAACAATATCCCATCCGTTTTGAACCAATTTTTGGTTTTTAGTGGTTTTTCCCATCCAGATTTGGTGAGCGGCATTTAGAAGCATCGTTCCCGTCCAGCCTTCATCTCCCTGTTCAGTTTTATTTTGTTCGCCGTTTGGCCCTCGCAGGTTGACCAAACCCAGGGGCCCGTGATTTCCAACTTCACTCCATTTCTTTCCATTTATCGCATAGATAGTTTCCAAAGCTTTGGTTGCCCGGTGAGCAGGGACCACTGGAGGCAGTCCGCTCATTCGAGCATAAAAATCTCCGAAGAGGATATCGGAATGAATATTGTTATTCACTTTTCTGCCGTCCGGGGTGACAAAAGCGTTGTAATATCCTTTCTTATTCCACAATTTTTCCAATGCCGGCTTTCCCCTCTCAAACCAGGAAGTGTATTTAGCGACGGCCTTTTCATCTCCCATGAGCTTGGCCATTTCTTGAATTGCTTCCAGAGCTCCCAGCCACTGGGTCACCACGTTAGGAGTGTACCCCTGTCCCGAGATGGTATCATAGGTCCAATCGGGAATGCCTTTTGACATCGGAACAAAGGTGTTTTTATTCCCCCATCGTTCTTTCAGGGTATCCAGAGCTTTTATGGCGCTGGGATAAACTTGCTTGATGAATTCCAGGTCCATTTTTCCGGTTTGTTTTTTCATGAAGGTTATATACCGCCATAAACGTAAAACAAACTTGGGAGCCAGGTCGATCCACATGTTGGTGTTAGACCAATCAAATTCGTTGCAGCGGTTCGTGAACGGAAAGACCCCCTGTCCGAGCAGGCCTCCCAGGTCGTGGCAAACAGCTCCGGGATCTTTAATTGATGTCCAGTAGAGATGTCTCCATTGCTCCGGCGGGATGTGAGCAAAGCGGTCGGTCCCAAACCAGCGCCGGGTGGGATCAGATAAGGGAACCATTTTTGCAAATTCAAGCAAATCTTTCCTTTCAAGTTCTGGGAAGAGGGCCAGAATTGCCCAGGTGTATGAGTTTACGTCCGAAGTGTTATACATTTTATAATCAATGCTTTCAAGGTAAGCAAATCGACCTTGATCCCCTTCCCAGATACCGGTCTCGGCCAGGACATACAGCTCGTTCAATAGAGCTTGTTTGAAGAAATCGGGAAGCGCCGGGTCATCCGTGATCTTCTTTTGGAATTCAGTAATTTTTGCCTTCCATGGTTTGTAATTGGTCAGAGCTTCTTCAGCTATTTTTTGTGCATTCTGGCCGGTGGCGCCATAGAATCGGGTGTAGAACTTTGGCATCCTGACTCCCGGACTGGCGGGATTGGTCGGGTCATGTTGTAAGTTATAGAAGGGATTATCGTAAGCCACGATGATCGGATGAGAGATCTTCTCTTTGGGCTGTAAAGTAATAGTGATGGTTAACCCCGCGCTGTTTCTCCCTTGCTTTTGGAGAATGGGTGTGACAGCAACCTTGCCCGGAACAGCTTGAGAAACTATCGCGATTTGCCCCTCGATTCCCGAGCCGGCCCTTACCAGTTCTTCCTGGTTCCCCTTCTTTTTAAAAACCACTCCGGTTGAGTTGCTAATTGATTCGCTATAATTGCCTTTACTTTGTTTGTTCCAGACCAAAACACCGCTGGGGTCTTTAGGATTCTGTTTCCCTTTTTTGGGATACCACCCCAGAATATTTTCTTGAGTTATAGTAAAGGTTAATTGTATTGGTTTGTCGGTGGGATTCTCCGCTACCACTTCCATAATCTCCACCGGCAGACTTGAAACCTGATAGTTACCGGGAATAATAGGGGAGTATTGAAGAATGGAAACGGGGGTCGGTAGAGTATAGGTTCTTTCTGAAAAAGGATAGAGAGCGTAGTAGGTGCCTTCCGTCTTTGACAGGTCGTAAGCTTTGCCGCCAATTTTTACTGTTAGCTGACGAATAGAGCTGTCCTGCACCATCTGTCCTTCTTTTATATAGCAGGTGGTGTAATCAACCTCGCACATCGGAGTTCCCAAGCCGCCGACCGGCAGGTAACTCAGGGATGGATATTGAGACATCGGGTAGTTCACTTTCTCGTGGCCGAAGTTTTTAGGTGAGGTGCGGTCTGGTAGCGCTCTTTCATAGGCTGGCCCGGTGGGTAGCCCTCCCGGGGTAGCTTCGCAATAATTGTAATTTAGCATTCTCAATGCGTTCCGAACTACTGCCCGGGAAAAAGGTTCTCCTTTTTGCTGGTTTGCTCTTGCTTCGGCGGTGGCTCGGGTCACCAGATCTTTCAGACGGCTGCCGATTTCCTCTCCTTTAGAGTCAATTACAACCCTTTCTTTTAGCAATTCGGAATAATTCTTTAGCAATTCTGCTTTTGGGTCCGCTCCATCATTCACAACCGAAAGTTTTTGATTCATCTGCGCAGCACACATCACTCCATCAACCATTTTATTGCCTCCTATTTATCTGACTTAAGACTTTCATTTTGCCTTTCAAACAAACTCTACATTTCTAAAATAAATATCAACATTGCTAACGTCACCAACGACAAGCGGCTGAATTTTTACAACCAGGTTGCGTCCGCTTTCAATGAGAGACCTTGGTATCTGAACCACCTGGGTGGTCCAATCTTGGGCAAATGGAATGTTTTGTCCGGAGACGCTGGGAATGCTTGGGTCATCCCCCTGGAGATAAATCTGGATATCCAGTCTCGGGAAACCGGAAGTTATCTGTCCACGTACTTCGAATGAGAGACCGGTGTGGCAATCCAACCTCCACCCATCTTGATTGGCAGGAACGATGACAACCCCTGGATCTTTTGCCGCTTGAGTGGTTAAGCGAAGAACTTCTCCCCCTGCCTCAACGGTGAGAGAGGCGGCCGCGTCGTTAAAAGGTTCGATTGATACGCTGTTTGCATTTAACCCGACGGAAATCGGATTGCAGTTTGGAACAGGCGATTCTCCTTCACACCCGAGATATGCAAGCGCTAACGTTGCCAAGCTGCCCAATATAAACCCCCTTCGTTGAATGCCCGGGACTTCGGCATGTACGGCATTTTTCTCAGCTACTGGTCGAGCAATAGGCAACCTAACGCCGGCAGTAGCTGGATTTGAAAAACTAATTGAGCGCAATAATATTCTTAAACTCATATTTTCCCTCTCCTTAAGTATCGTCGCTTCCTTTTGAAAATTTCACTCGGCTGGGGCGGGAGTGGGGGTAACTTTGATTTCCCCCGGCTTGAAAAAGTTGGCAGCTTTTCCGCTGATCAAAGCTAACCCGAACCAGGCCCAATTTTGCCCGTAATAATTATTCGGTTCATCTCCCCAGTAGCCTTCCTGATGGTAAGTACTTTGCAGGTTATTATAGATAGTCTTCGCCGCTTTTTTATTCCCCGCGAAATAGAAATAGGCTAAATATGCTCCGTTCATGGCGAACTGTTCTTTGTTTAAACTTTTTGACCACCAGCCCGAGGGAGCCACCGCGGTTCCATCGTGAGAATATCCGGCCATAACTTTCCCATTTCTGGTTAATTCTCGGTTCAGAAAACAGTAAGGGCCGAAGTCTTTTTTGCTACAGCTATTATCCGTAAGATAACGGCGGGCTTCCGGGCGCGCAAACCAGGCGTAGTCTTCCGCCACCCAGAAAAGGGTCCTAAAGGCATCCCAGCCAAAGAGTTGTCCTCCCTGATTGGCAAAAATATCACTGTCGGTAAAGGTACCGTTGGGCTGGATATCGATCCAGTTGGGCGGCAAATTAACTCTCCCCGCATAAGCTTTCCCTTTTTCATCGTGCAGGGAAATGTCTCCGCTTTCGATTACTACTCGATACGAAGATTGGTTTAATTTCTGCCAGGGGTGGGAGGGGTCGACTTCCGCAAACATCCGATAGTAAGATGGCCGCATGTAGCTGGGATTTACTTCGCCCATGGTTTTGAATTGATCGCCCCCGTAAATATAATAATGATCGCCCACTTTGTTAACATATTTTTCCCAGATATCGTTGATGATTGTTTTGGCTTTTTCCGAATAGCTAGTGTTATTCCAAAGCCGGCTGGCAAAAACCAGGGAAGCGGCGATGTCCAGATCCGCATCGGAAGCGCCCTCCAAACCTCCCCGCCAGACCGATTCTCCCATCCAGTCGTAATGGATGACTCCGCCTTCTCTTCCCTTTAAAGTTGGAACATATCTCCAGGCGAAGAGATGGTCTTTTTTGGGGGATTCCACCCACTTTTGTTTGTTCCAGTAGTAAATCGCTTTAAGGTTTTTTCTTTGCATGTTTTTCTCAGCCCAGTTCCAGGTTTTATCGAAGGCTTCTTTATCTTTCATCCAAACCGCACGCAGCAATACATAAGAAACCGCTTCAGAAACAGTTACTCTTTCTTTTGTATCTTTGTCTCCATCGATATCTCCGTCATCCGGATCGGCCAGCGGCCTGCCATCCTTGTCGATCATGACTTTTTTATAGTGTTCCCAGGACCGGGACAGGACCGCTTCTATTTCCGCTTTTGGAGCGGGCAGGTCTGGCAGAGCGGTGGGGACGGTGCCGGGTTGAGGGGGAGCCTGGCTGATTAATGTGTTTCGAGCGGTTCCATTACCGGGTTGGCCGGGTGAACTGTTTGAAGAGATTGGAGTAAGTAGAAAGTTATACATGCTACCCAGACTTTCAATGACACTCATGGTTCTCCTCCTTAAAATATTAACTCGGATATATATCATAGGCTTTTTCGAAAAATTTCACTTTTTTTCCATATCCTTTCTTTGCTATAATGGTTGTATGCCAGAGAAATTTTATCTGACGACACCCTTGTATTATGTAAATGATATTCCCCACATCGGCCACGCTTATACCACCATCGCCGCCGATGTTCTGGCGCGTTATAAAAGGCAGAAAGGCTTCGATGTCCATTTCCTGACCGGGACCGATGAGCACGGGCAGAAGATGTGGAAGGCGGCGCAGGATCAGGGGAAATCTTCTCAACAGTTCGTGGATGAGATAGTGGGACGATTCAAATCTGCCTGGAAGACTTTAAATATCTCGTACGATGATTTCATCCGTACGACGGAAAAACGTCACGAGGAGACCGTCCAAAAGATCTTCTCAAAACTATTAAAGCAGGGTGATATTTATAAAGGGGAATACGAGGGATGGTATTGCGTTCCCTGTGAGACCTACTGGGCGGAGGGGGAATTGAATGAGGACATGGAAGGAAGAAAACTCTGTCCCGACTGCGGCCGGGAAACCGACCTTTTAAAAGAAGAAACCTATTTTTTTAAACTTTCAAAATATCAGGAGCCGCTTTTGAAGTATATTGAAACCAATCCCGATTTTATAAAGCCAGATTCGCGGCGGAATGAAATTACCCAGTTTGTGAAGCAGGGGCTGCGAGATCTGTCGGTAACACGAACCGCTTTTCCCTGGGGAGTGGTTGTGCCGGACGATCCCAAACACGTGGTCTACGTATGGTTCGATGCACTGATCAATTACATTTCAGCGATAGGTTATCTGCAGGACGATGCCAAGTTCAACCAGTGGTGGCCGGCGGATGTTCACCTGATGGGCAAAGAAATTGTTCGTTTCCACGCGGTTACTTGGCCGTGCATGCTGATGGCTTTGGGTATTGAGCTTCCGAAAAAAGTCTTCGGCCATGGGTGGTGGACGGTGGAAGGGAAGAAGATGAGCAAGTCCAAAGGCAATGTTGTTGATCCCCTTGCCCTGGCGAATGAATACGGGGTTGATGCCGTCCGTTATTTTATACTGCGCGAAGTTCCTTTTGGAACAGATGGAGACTTTTCGATGAAGTCTTTTATCAACCGATATAATGCGGATTTGGCGAATGACCTCGGCAACCTATTAAGTAGGACTTTGACGATGATTGAGAAGTATTTCGAGTCGCGGGTCCCGAGTCCGGGGTCGCGGGTCATTGATGATTTAAGCAAAGAATTGACAAATTTGATAGCTACTACTCCTGAAGCGGTCAATAAAAGTATGAACGAATTGGCTTTTTCGGAAGCGCTGGCGGCAATCTGGAAACTGGTGAATCATTCGAATATCTATATTGAAAAACAGGCGCCCTGGGCGCTGGCGAAAAAGGGAGAGAAAGATCAATTAGCTTTGGTTCTCAATACTTTAATCGCGGTGTTGAAGCTTATTTCCGAAATAATCACCCCGTTCATGCCTATGACGGCTTCTCGAATCCAGGCTCAACTTAACCTTGGCGGTGAGAAGATAGCCAAGGCGGAGCCCCTCTTTCCGCGGGTCCAGAAGTAATAAACCGACGAGATTTCGCCACTTTTCCCCCCTCTGAGCGTGGCAATAACCTTGCTACTCGGGTTGTATGATGAATAAGCGTGAAACCGCCCGCTTCTGCAGCCAGCTAAAAATGATGTTAGCCTCCGGCATGCCGCTATTGGAGGCGCTAAAAGTTATTAAGGATTTGGCGGCGAACAAAAGGTTCCGGCAGCAACTGGAAGGTTTGGTTGATCAGATCACTGAGGGATGTTCTTTAAGTGAATCTGCGAATTTATTCCTGCCACCATTGGCCATGGGCTCCCTGCGAGCCGCCGAGAGGGCCGGTAATTTGGAAGAAACCCTGGATTATTTAGCAAAGTATTACGAAAGCAAAGCCGAACTCGACGAGAAAATTAAAGGCGCATTAGTTTATCCATGCTTCGTTCTGGTTTTGTGTCTAATTTCGATTTTAGCTTTATTTGTTTTTGTCATTCCCGGCCTTAAAGAAATGTTTGATGATCTGGGCGCAGAACTCCCAATGATTACAAACCTGGTTTTAAGCATTAGTGATTTATTTTACCAGGTATGGTTTCCACTGGCAGGAGCTTTATTAGGCGCCGGGATATTAATTATTTGTCTGTTGAGAAATAAACCTGAAATGGTTGAAGGTTTTGCGCTGCGCATTCCCATCTTCCGAACTTTAATTCAGAAAGAGCTGACCATCCAGGGATTTAGCACGCTGGGAGCACTTTTGAACAGCGGAACGCCTCTGATCGAAGCCTTGACAATAACAGCGAACTCTTCGCGCAGCAAGGTCTTCAAAGAGACAATCTTACGATCCAAAGAGAAAGTTGAAAACGGCGGGAGATTGAGCGTGAGCTTTGAGGAAAGCCGCTTTTTTGCGCCAGAGAGCATCCAAATGCTAAAAGTGGGGGAGGGATCCGGACAGTTGGCCGGGATGCTTCTAAACATCGCCGACTTCCAGGCCCGGGAGCGAGAAAGCTTTTTAAAACGCTTTACTACCCTGCTTGAGCCAATCATGACCCTATCAGTCGGGCTGGTGGTGGGTCTGGTCGTGATGGCCATGTTTCTTCCATTGGTAAATATGATTTCAAGTTTAAAATAGTTTGGAGTATAATAAAGGAGGCAAAAAGGAAATGCAAAAATCAAAAGGCAAAATTCCTGCCCGTCCGGCAGGCGGGCAAAATGGATTTACCCTTATAGAGATCTTGGTTGTCATAGGGATCATCGGGCTGCTTTCAGTCTTTCTGGTGCCGAATTTGCTTGGGGCACGCGATCGGGCTAAAGAAGCAGCAGTGAAGGGTGTAATGCATTCGGTCCAGCTGGCAGTCGAAGCCTATCAGATGGAAAATGAGGTCTATCCGATGGGGACCAATGTTCCGATGGAATCGCTCGCGAAGAATTACCTGACGGTGGGAGGCTATCTTGCCTCCGTACCCAAGAATCCGTTCACCGGCAAGGAATACACTGATGCGGACATCACGGGCAAGATTATCTACAATTATAATGATGCCACCGGAAGCTACACTTTAACAGGATATAAGAGGAATGGGACGGCGAAAATTCTCGAGCTTACTAATATGTAGTCTGATATTTTCCGCGACTCTTTTTGCAGCTGAAATTGATCCGGAAGGAATTCTCCGCTTCAGCCTCGGTGGCGAAGTCTCGGTTTTAAATCCGATTCTTTCAACTGACACGGCTTCATCCGCAGTTGAGGGTGCAATCTTTTCCGGGATGGTCAAGGTTAATGAGAAACTGGAAATGGTGCCCGATCTGGCGGAGAGGTGGGAGGTTTCAAAGGATGGCAGAGTCTGGACCTTTCATCTGAGGAAAGGGGTCAGGTGGCACGACGGCATCCCTTTTACTGCCGAAGACGTTAAGTTTACCTTCGATTCGATCCTGAATCCCAAAGTCAATTCGGTACGCCGCAGTGATTACATCATTGACGGAAAGCCGATTCAGTTTAAAGTTTTAGACAAATACACCATTCAGGCCATTCTTCCCCAACCTTTTGCTCCCTTTCTGGTTCACGCCGGCATGAATATTATTCCTAAACACTTACTAGAGGGAAAGGATATCAATACGGCGGAGTTCAACCGCAGGCCGGTCGGCACCGGGCCTTTTATTTTCAAAGAGTGGCAGTCGGGGGACCATGTAACGGTGGTGCGCAATCAGAACTACTATTTTGGCAAGCCGCTGCTGGCCGCGATAAACTATAAAATTATTCCAGACGAAAATTCTCAGTTGGTCGCACTCGAAGCCGGAGAGATCGACGATTCGGGCATCCCGCCTAAAGATTATACCCGGATGAAATCGGTTAAAGGGATAAAGGTTTTTGAATTCGACGCGCTGGTTTATACATACCTTGGTTTCAATTTAGCCAATCCAAAATTTGCTGACAAACGGGTCAGGCAGGCTTTGGCATATGCAACGGACAAAAATCAATTGGTTAGTTTGATTTTTAGGGGATTAGCTTCTCCCGCCTATGCTCCTTCGGCTCCTATTTCCTGGGCCTATTCCGATGATGTGCCAAAATATCCGCATAACCTTGAGAAAGCTAAAAAATTATTAAAGGAAGCTAAAGCCGAGAGCCTGGAGTTCACTATTCTGGTTAACCAGGGAAATAAAGATCGGGAAAAGGCGGCGGTAATCCTTCAGCAACAGTATAAGAAAGTTGGAGTAAAAGTTAATGTTCGTGTAATGGAGTGGTCAGCGCTCTTAAAGATCATTAATGCGCCGAAGGATCCAAAGGATTTCGAAGCGGTGATCATCGGCTGGTCACTTGGTTTGGATCCAGATTCTTATTCGATCTGGCATTCCAGCCAATACCCGAAAGGTTTTAACTTCATTAAATATAATAATTCTGAAGTTGATAAGTTGCTTGAACTCGGTAGAACCACGATGGGAAAATCGGCCCGTAAGAAAATATACGCCAAGCTCTGGAGAATTATTGCCGAAGACCAGCCTTATGTATTCCTCTGGTACCCAAAAGCGGTGGAAGGGGTCAGTGAAAGGGTGGGCGGTCTTTCTAAGCCTGGGCCGGCAGGATTGTTTTTAAATATCGAGAAGGTTTTTGTTAGGAAGTAATAAACTGTTATAATAACCCCGTGAGAAAGTATGTCCTTCGAAGGTTGCTTCAGTTGATCCCGCTTTTAATCGGGATTTCCCTTATTTCATTCTTTGTCATGCACCTTGCACCAGGCGATCCGACTGCTCTGTTCATCGATCCCAACGTCAAACCGGAAGAACTGGCCAGGGTTAGGGCCAACTGGGGGCTGGACCAGCCGGTTTACGTACAATATTTCGTCTGGCTGAAGAACGCTGTTCTGCTGGATTTTGGTAGAAGTTATACCACCGGCCAGCCGGTGATTTCCGAAGTTGCTGAAAGACTTCCCATGACACTGCTGCTTATGATCCCTTCCTTCATTTTAACTTTATTAATCACAATCCCGGTCGGCGTTATTTCTGCCGTCAGGAAGAATTCCTGGTTTGATAATACCTTCACGGTCCTTTCCTTTGCCGGGATGGCTATTCCGACTTTCTGGTTGGGTTTGATGCTGATGCTTTTCTTCTCGGTCAAACTCCATTGGTTCCCCGCGGTGGGAGGCATTATTCTACCCTTAATTACCATGACCATCGGAAGCTTGGCGGGGCTTACCCGCTACCAGAGGGCGGCCATGCTGGAAATCCTCAATCAAGATTTTATCCGCACGGCCCGGGCAAAAGGTTTGCCGGAGCGGATCGTCATCTTTAAACACGCTTTGAGAAACGCTCTTATTCCGATCGTGACTATTCTTGGGCTCTCTTTGCCCGACCTTTTTGGCGGCGCTTTTATTATCGAGACCATTTTTGCCTGGCCGGGAATGGGCAGGCTCGGTGTCCAGGCCATCTTTCAGAGAAATTATCCGATGATCATGGGGATCGTTATGTTCTCGGCGTTACTGATTATTGTCGGGAATCTGTTGGCGGACATTAGTTACGCGCTGGTTGATCCGAGGATCAGATATGAAAAAAAATAGACTGGCGATCTTTGGATTTGCGGTTATTTGTTTTTTTGTGTTGGTTGCGATTATTGCGCCGGTAATTGCCCCATACAATCCAGATGAAATCGTTGAATCTCAAACCCTTCCGCCTTCGTGGAAGCATTTATTTGGCACCGATGATTTAGGTCGTGACATTTTCAGTCGGTCGCTTTACGGCGCAAGAATTTCTTTAACGGTCGGTTTGGTAGCAGTGGTAATCGCGGTTTTGATCGGCACGCTCTTCGGCGCGATTTCGGGTTATTACGGAGGTTTGGTCGATTCGGTTATCATGCGTTTTGTGGATGTGATGCTGGCATTCCCTTCTATTTTCCTGATTTTGGCCATCCAGGTGATGCTTACACCTAACATATATAATGTAATGATCGTCATAGGCTTGACCTCCTGGATGGGGGTGTCGCGGCTGGTGCGGGGAGAATTTCTTCAAATTCGCGAACTCCAATATGTGGAAGCGGCCAGGGCGATCGGATGTTCAAACTTCCGGATCATTTTTCGCCATATCCTTCCCAATGCTCAGGCACCGATCATAGTGGCGGCAACCCTTGGTATGGCCGGGGCGATATTAACCGAGTCCGCTCTTTCCTTCTTAGGCCTTGGCGTTCAGCCGCCGATGCCTTCGTGGGGCAATATGTTGATGGATTCGCAAGCTTATATGCGGGATGCCCCCTGGATGGCAATAATTCCTGGAATTTTAATTTTAATCACGGTCCTTTCCCTTTACTTTGTAGGTGAGGGATTGAGGGAGAAGCTTAATGTTAGAGGTTAAAAATCTATCAACCTATTATTATCTTGAAGAGAAAGTTGTAAAAGCAGTTGATAACATTAATTTTTATTTGGATAAAGGAGAAACCCTTGGAATTGTCGGAGAATCAGGGTCTGGAAAGTCGACCGTAGCTCTTTCATTATTAAGGTTGATTTATCCGCCGGGGAGGATAGTATCGGGAGAAATTGTTTTTAATCAAAAGGATTTAATGAAACTTACTGAATCCGAAATGATCAAGATCCGCGGCGCTAAAATTTCGATGATCTTCCAGGATCCATTTACTTCACTTAATCCGGTATACACCATCGGTGATCAAATTGCCGAAGCGATCGAACTGCATCAGGGTCTGACACGAAAAGAAGCGTGGAAGAAGGCCATCGGAATGTTAGACACCGTACAAATAAAAGATCCTGCTTTGAGAATTAAAGATTATCCTCACCAGCTTTCGGGCGGCATGCGGCAGAGAGTCATGATCGCGATGGCGCTGGCCTGCCAGCCGGAACTTTTGATCGCGGATGAGCCGACCACCGCCCTGGATGTGACGATCCAGGCAGAGATATTAAAGCTGCTCAAAGAGTTGCGGCAAAAATTTAATCTTTCTATTATTTATATCACTCATAATTTTGGGATAGTAAAAGAGATTTGTGACAGAGTTATAGTTATGTATCAAGGTAGGGTGGTGGAGGAGGGAAACACTTCGCAGGTCTTAGAAAACCCTGAGGATCCATATACTAAAAGATTGATAGATTCTTTGCTTGCTCTAAGAGGAAAATGAACTCGTTAATCAATATAATAAATCTAAAAAGATATTTCGGAGTTATTCCCGCTGTCGATGGCGTTACTCTTAATATCGAAGCCGAAGAAACCCTTGGTCTGGTCGGCGAATCCGGTTCGGGCAAATCAACTCTCGCACGACTCATCCTAAAATTGATCGAGCCGACCAGCGGAACCATTAATTATAACGGTATAACTAATATTCGCCGCGAATGCCAGATCGTTTTCCAGGATCCGCAGACTTCGCTCAACCCGCGCATTAGAATTGGTGAGGCGATCGGAGAACCAATCTTGATCCACGGGCTATTACCAAAAGTTGATATTCCACAGCGAGTGGACGATCTGCTTGAGCTGGTTAAGCTTCCGAGAGACTATGCCAAACGTTATCCGCATGAACTTTCGGGCGGGGAGAGGCAAAGGGTGGGAATTGCCCGAGCCTTGGCAGTTTCGCCGAAGTTTATTATCCTGGACGAGCCGGTATCGTCATTGGATGTTTCAATTCAAGTTGACATCCTTAAACTTCTAAAAGAATTGAAGGAAAAATTAAGATTGACTTATCTATTTATAGCTCACGATCTTTCTGTGATCGGATACATGAGTGACCGCATCGCGGTAATGAAAGAAGGGAAGATGGTTGAACTGGGTGGCCGCGATGAAATCCTTTTAAAGCCCAAAGAACCTTATACTCAGCGACTTTTAGAATCAACTCTTAAAATATAATTACTTCTTCGGATTTCCGCCAGAGGCGGATCCGCCTACGGCGGAAAACCCCGCCAGGCCGATATATTTGGCTTTATCGCCCAATTCTTCTTCGATCCTCAATAGCTGATTGTATTTGCAGACCCGCTCGGAGCGGGCAGGGGCGCCGGTCTTGATCTGGCCGGAGTTGGTCGCCACCGCGAGATCCGCGATGGTCGAATCCTCGGTTTCTCCGCTGCGGTGAGAGGTCATGTAGGTGTAGCCGGCTGATTTAGCCACTTCCATAGTGTAGAGAGTTTCGGAAAGGGTTCCGATTTGATTCAGTTTAATCAGGATTGAGTTTGCGACTTTTTGTTTGATCCCTTTCTTTAAGAAATCGGGATTGGTTACGAAGATATCATCCCCGACCAGCTGAATTTTTTTCCCCAGCCTTTCAGTCAGGAGCTGCCATCCTTTCCAATCATCTTCGGCCAAACCGTCTTCAAGTGAAATAATCGGATATTTTTCGATCCATTCCTGGTACATGTCAACCATTGCTTCTGAAGTAAGTTCGCGGCCCTCGCTCTTTAGTTGATATTTCCCCTCTTTGTAAAAACCGCTGGAGGCGGGATCAAGAGAAATGAAAACTTCTTTCCCTGGCGTATAACCCGCTTTTTCGATCGCTTCTATGATCACCTGGATAGCTTCTTCATTTTTAGTTAATTTTGGGGCAAAACCGCCTTCGTCACCAACTCCGGTTGAAAGCCCACGGTCTTTGAGGACTTTCTTCAGGGTCTGGTAAACTTCGGCGCCGACTCTTAATGCTTCTGAAAAGGATTTTACTCCGGCGGGAGAAATCATGAATTCTTGAAGTTCGATATTCCATCCCGCGTGGGCTCCGCCGTTCATCACATTCATATTGGGGACGGGAAGGATGGAAGCGTTATCTCCTCCTATATATTTATAAAGAGGGACTCCGTAGGAAATGGATGAAGCCCGCGCCACCGCCAGAGAAACTCCGAGAATTGCGTTTGCTCCTAGTTTGCTTTTAAATTCTGTGCCATCAAGCTCCAGCATCAGATTGTCAATTTTGAGCTGCTGATGGACCGGCATTCCGATAATTTTAGGAGCAATAACCTCATTCACATTTTTGACTGCCGTGTAAACGCCTTTGCCCTTGTATCTCGGATCATCTTTATCGCGCAGTTCTAGAGCCTCATTTTCCCCGGTGGATGCTCCGGAGGGAACCGCGGCCCTGCCCAGCGTTCCATCTTTTAAAATCACGTCAACCTCGACGGTGGGATTGCCCCTCGAATCTAATATCTGCCGGGCGTGAATTTTTTCAATCCGTGCTCCGGCTTTGGCCCGCTCTCCTATGAAAAAATATTCTTCCGATAGTCTAACCATGTTTTTTCTCCTTTCCAATCAACTTTTTAAGTTTAATGTAAAAAAATATAAAAATCAATGAAATTTTTTAAAAAGGGTTGCGATAACAAAACGGGAGATAAAAGGAGGCTCATAGATGTTAAAAGAATTTAGATGTAAATTTTGCCATAGACTTTTGGCTAAGGTAAGCGAAGGGAGCAAGGTTGAAATCAAATGTCCGAAATGCAAGACCATGAATCTCTACAATGAAGAAACTGTTATCATTTATGAAATTCCAGAAAACAACGTCACCAAAAAAATCATTGAGCGCGGTTTGGTAACTTTCAATTCACCTCTTGTCTAAGCCTTCAAAATCCGCTATAATGCCTCGCGAAAGATGCATAAGAATATCAATCAACTCCGACTTCTCATAATCATAGGTATAATTGCAGCTTCGGTTTATATCTTGATGCAGCTTCCCCTTACCCTGGGGCTCGATCTCCAGGGCGGCACGCGGCTGGTGCTGGAAGGGAAGGAAACGGAGAAAGTTAAAGTATCGGAAGACGCGATGGCCGGGGTGGTGGCCGTTATCCGCAACCGGATCGATGCTCTGGGCGTTACCGAACCGACCATTCAAAGAAAAGGCAAAGACCAGGTAATCGTGGAACTCCCCGGCATCAAAGATCCGGAGAGAGCCATTAAAATCATTGGCGACACAGCGCTGTTGGAATTTATTGAAGCGGAATGGTCTCCCGGTGATGCTCGGACTATTTCGGCTGAAAAGCTCAAGGAGTTCTACGGGTCTGATGCGAGGATCGATTATGTAAAAGAAGTTCGCGGCGGGAGAGTGGAAAGCGAGCGTCCCATTATTTTAAAGAAGACGGTTTTAACCGGTGCGGAATTAAAAGGGGCCTGGCCGGGACTGGATCAGTACGGCAACCCGGTGGTTGACATCGAATTTAATTCCGAAGGCGCCAGGATCTTTTCCGAAATCACGGGCCGTTCGGTCGGCAAACCCATTGCGATTCTGCTGGATAAAAAAATAATTTCTGCCCCCAATGTGCGCGAACCGATCCCTTCCGGCAAAGCCCAGATTTCGGGGAATTTCTCGGCTGAGGAAGTTCAGGATTTAGTGGTTAAACTCAAGGCCGGCGCTCTTCCGATACCGGTAAAACTGCTTGAAACCCGCATCGTTGGCCCTTCTTTGGGGAAAGATTCAATTGATAGGAGCGCCGTTGCCGGCATGGTTGGATTTGCGATTATCATAGCCTTTATGATCCTCTATTATCGGCTGCCGGGATTTCTGGCGGACATCGCGTTGGCGATTTATGTGCCGCTGACGCTGGCCGGGCTTTCTTTGATTCATGCAACCTTGACCCTCCCGGGAATTGCCGGTTTCCTCCTTTCCATCGGCATGGCCGTCGATGCCAACATCATTATATTTGAAAGGTTGAAAGAAGAACTTCGGCTTGGAAAAACGATAAAGATGTCTTTTGATGCCGCTTTCCAGCGTGCTTTTGCCGCCATTTTGGATTCAAACATTACCACGGTCATTGCGGCGGCCACGCTGTTCTTTGTCGGGACCGGAACTATTCGCGGTTTTGCCGTAACCTTGATAGTTGGTATCGCAGCTTCGATGTTCACGGCGCTTACCTTAACGCGTATGATGATGAATATGCTGGTCGATGGTAAGATTGTAACCAGGCCGGATTCAAAATTGCTGTATAAATAAATAATGTTTGATATCATAAAGAATACAAAATTATGGTTTATGATTTCCGCGGCATTGATACTGCTTGGCATTTTTGCTTTGTCATTTAACAGTTTTGTGCGCGGTAATCCGATGAATTTCGGCATCGACTTTACGGGTGGAACACTGCTAAACCTTCGTTTTGAAAAACCGGTATCGATTGCGGCGGTACGGTCGGTTTTGGATAAATATAAATTAGGCGAAAGCGTTATTCAAAAATCCGGTGATCGCGTCCTGCTTATCCGCGCGGTTCCAATCGAAGGCGAACAGCGCGCCGATCTGATGAAGGATTTAAATGATAAAGTCGGGAATTCGGAAGTCCTGGAGGCGGATATCATTGGACCGACGATCGGCAGGGAATTGTCGACCCAGGCGCTTTGGGCACTGCTCATTGCTTCCATCGGGATAATCATCTATGTCTCGTTCCGCTTTGAATTCAAATACGCCGTTTCCGCTTTGCTGGCCCTTTATCACGATGCCATTATCACCACCGGGGTCATCGCGCTTCTCTGGCGGTCGGTGGACGTCACTTTTGTGGCCGCGATCCTGACCATCATGGGCTATTCGATCAATGACACCATCGTGATCTTTGACCGCATCCGTGAAAATTTAAAGAAGCCCAATTACGCCAAGAAAAAATTCGCCGAACTGGTGAATATCAGCATCTGGGAAACCATAGCGCGCTCGATAAACACGGTATTGACCGTTATCGTTATGGTGATGTGCCTGTTATTCCTGGGCGGCGAAACGCTCCGCAACTTTGCCCTCACGCTTCTGGTTGGTTTTACTATTGGCACGTATTCTTCCATTTTTATCGCTTCGCCGATCCTGGTCCTCTGGCATAATTGGGAATCTAAGCGTTGAGCTATGTTCTTCTCGGGATCATTCAGGGACTGACCGAATTTCTGCCGGTTTCTTCTCAGGGGCACCTGCTTATCTTTCAGCGGATCTTTCATATCCCGACCAATATTGCGCTTGATACGGTTCTGCACCTGGGTACGGCGCTGGCAGCGACAGTTTTTTTTAGAAAAGAAATTGTCGAGATGCTTTTATTTAAACGAAAGCTATTATGGTTTGTCATCATCGCCACTTTTTTTACCGGATTAATAGGACTGAGCTTCAAAGATTTTTTTGAATCTCTGTTCCAGTCTTTTGAATATGTGGGGCCGTTTTTTATTGTGACCGGGGTGGTAATCCTTCTGGGTGAGTGGCGGGGAAGGGGGCAGCGGGGGGAAGGAAAGATGACGACGCTTGACGCCGCTTTGATCGGGATGGCGCAGGGAATATCTATCATTCCTTCTCTTTCCCGCTCCGCCATGACCATTTCCACCTCGCTGGCCCGCAACCTGGAAAGGAAATTCGCCGCGCGCTTTTCTTTTTTAGTTTCTATCCCGGCAATTTTAGGTGCGGGTTTGGTTGAGTCGAAAGCGATCATCAAGGCGGGGACGATCGGCATCGGTTTCTGGCCGCTAGGCCTGGGTTTCCTGGCGGCGCTGCTTTCGGGATGGCTGGCGATCAAGCTTTTTATGGATATCATCCAGCGGATGAGCATCCGTATTTTTGCCTATTACGTTTTCGCGCTGGGGATTCTGGTTTTGATATTTCTGCGATGATAGATCGACTAGCCAATCTTTTTTGACGGACGGCATTTTTTTTGCTATACTTTTTCCAGCATGCCCCCAAAAAAGAACGATAAGCATAAAAAGCCGCAGGCGGCGGCCATCCCCTCTAAGTTCAAGCAAGACATAGCCGGCATTTTACTTATTGCAGCGGCGATTTTCATCTTTATTTCGAACCTTTCTTCTTCTACCGGCCTGGTAGGTTTATTTATAATAAAAAAAGCATTGCGCTCGGCGATCGGTGTCGGAATTCATATTCTGCCCTTTTTTGTGGCTCTATACGGAGTTATTTTACTAGTTCGACACGAGGTAAAAGAGTTGACGGTACGCCTGACCGGATTGCTGATCATGTTTCTGGTTTTTATCGCTGCCGCCCAATTTTCTTATCCGGAGTACTTTGCTTCTCTGACGAAGTATCCGTTGGTGCAGGGAGCGGGAGGGGCGATCGGCTTTGCCATTCGATACGCTTCTGAAAATACCATAGGTTTAGCCGGATCTTATATCTTGCTTTCGGCTTTAGGAATTATTGCAACCCTTTTAATCTTTAATTTAACCGTGCACAATTTAATTTCTTCGCTGGTTGGCATCTTTAGATTTAGTAAAGCTGAAGAAAGCGAAGGACCCAAAAAACCAGCGGCGGCGCAGGTGGTGACCCAAATGCCGCTGATCGTCGAGAAAGAAGTAATTCCGGCGCCACCGCCGCCTCCGGACCATAAACCAGTGGTGGAGTTCCCCTGGCCTAAATTTGAAACTGAAACGGAATCTTCCAGTAAAGCTAAATCGCTTGCTTCTGACAAACCGAGGCAGAAATATTCAAAATACAAGCTTCCGCCAGTTGAATTATTGGAAGATACTACGCCGAGGGAAAAACAGCAGGTCGAAAAACTCAAAGAGACCACCGAATACAGGAAAAAATTGCTGGAAGACGCCCTGCAGAGTTTTGGAGTCGGTGCCAGAGTCGTGGCTATCTTTCAAGGGCCGGCAGTTACCCGTTATGAGCTGCAGCCCGAGCCGGGAGTTAAGGTCAGCCGCATCGCGAACCTGGCGGATGATATTGCACTGAACCTGGCTGCTCAGGCGGTCCGTATCGAAGCCCCGGTGCCGGGGAAGTCCGTGATCGGGATTGAAGTCCCCAATGCCACCGTTACCCCGGTTCGCCTAAAAGAGATCGTTAAAACCAATGAGTTTAAAAATAATTCTTCCAAATTACTGATCGCTTTGGGGAAAGATTTATCGGGGGCTCCCATTTATGGGGACCTTTCCAAGATGCCTCACCTCTTGATTGCCGGCACCACCGGATCCGGCAAGAGCGTCTGCATTAATTCTTTAATAACCAGCATTCTTTTGCGGGCAAGGCCGGATGAGGTCAAGATGCTCATGATCGATCCGAAAATGGTGGAGCTTTCGATTTACGACGGGATCGCCCACCTTTTGGCCCCGGTAGTTACAGAACCTAAGCGCGCGGCGATCACGCTCAAGCAATGGGTCATTAAAGAGATGGAAAGCCGCTATAAATTATTCCATGAAAGCGGGACCCGCAACATTCAGTCTTATAATCAAAAGTTCGGAGAGGAGGATAGCCTGCCTTATATTTTAGTTATCGTTGATGAACTGGCGGATCTGATGATGGTGGCTGCCAACGAAGTGGAAACTGCTATTTGCCGCATCGCTCAAATGGCCAGGGCCACCGGAATTCATCTGGTGATCGCTACCCAGCGGCCTTCGGTGGATGTTATCACCGGGCTGATTAAAGCCAATATTCCTTCGAGAATTGCCTTTGCCGTTGCCACCCAGATTGACTCCCGGGTTATTCTGGATGGATCCGGAGCGGAAAAATTGCTGGGCAGGGGCGATATGCTTTACAATCCGATCGGAGCGATGAAACCGATGCGGGCCCAGGGCTCCTTTGTAACCGACAAAGAAACCGAGAAAATTATTAAATTTGTGAAAGAGCAGGCCGAACCGGAATATCTGGAAGAAATTGTTGGCATCAAGGCAATTGGTTTTGGGAAGGGTGGCAGTAGTGGCGAAATTGAGACCGGCGGAGGAAGGGATACGCTATTTGGTGATGTTGCAAACTTAATTATTGAAAGCGGGCAGGCTTCGACTTCTTACGTCCAGAGAAAGTTCCGGATCGGTTATAACCGCGCCGCGCGCCTGATGGATGAAATGGAAGCGGCCGGGATCGTAAGCAAGCCGGAGGGGGAACTAAAAACCCGCCGTGTTACCGCCAGCCGTGAAATCCTGAAGACCCTGGGAATCCAATCTTAAGAGTGAAAGCTTTTTATAAAGCGATCATTTTATTTCTTTTAGTTTTATTGGCTTTGCCTGCTTGGGCAAAATATCCCCAACGTATCATCTCCACTATGCCCTCGCTAACCGAAATGCTTTTTGCCTTGGATTTGGGGAACAGAGTGGTTGGGGTAACTAACAACTGTAATTATCCACCGGAGGCCAAGAAAAAAGAAAAAATCGGCGGATTCTTCCTAAATCTGGAAAAAGTGGTTTCCCTCAAACCTGATTTGATCATCATGCTCGAAGATGCCCAGAAACGCGACATCGAAAAATTTAAAAATTATGGCCTTCCGGTCTACACCATAAATCCGCGCAAGGTTGATGAAGTGATGGATAGTTTGATAAAGCTCGGTGAGGTTACAGGGAAAAAGAGGAAAGCGAAGATTTTGGTCGCGGATATGAAAAGAAGGATAGCGGCCATTAAGCAAAAAGATATCGAAATGATGACAGTTTTAAGACGGCCAAGAGTGCTAGTTGTCGTAGGCAGTAATCCCTTGATTGTAGTTGGCGGCGGGACTTTTATTGATGATATAATTAAATATGCGGGAGGCTTGAACATTGCGAGAGAGGCAAAGGCTGCCTACCCGCAGTTCAGTTTTGAAAAACTGATGCAGGAGAATCCGGATTATATAATCGTGCCAGAAGGAGTTATTAAATCTGCTGAGATTCAAGAGGATAGCCGGTGGCAACGGTTAGCGGCAGTTAAAAATAATAGAATATTATTTATTGATGCAGACATTCTTTCACGGCCGGGGCCAAGGGTAGTCGAAGCGATTGAGGAAATAGCAAAATTTATACATGGCAAGAAAACTTAATAAAAGAGAGACCGGAATCGCTTTAGGGATCCTTTCAATTTTCCTGCTGGCGGCAATAATTCTTTCTTTGCTTTTGGGTTCGGTATTTATCTCTCCGGAAGAGCTGCTAAAGAGCGAGATCTTATGGCAGATCCGGTTACCGAGAGTATTTTTGGCCGCACTGGTAGGCCTCTTGCTTTCGACTTCGGGTGTAATTCTTCAGGGGATTCTTAGAAATCCCCTGGCGGATCCTTACATTTTGGGGATTTCAGCGGGAGGAGCTTTGGGAGCGGCGGTTTCGATCGCTTTGGGTGCGCAGTTTGTTATCCTGGGAATTAGTTCGGTGCCGGTGATGGCTTTTATTTTTGCCCTGGTTGCGGTTTTTATTGTCTATAGATTATCGCAGGTCGCAGGAAAAACCAGCCCGGAAACTCTGATTTTGGCGGGAGTGGCCCTTTCTTCTTTTTGTGCGGCAATTCTATCCTTAATTATCATCCTTACCGGGAACTTGCAGTCGATCTATTTTTGGCTGCTCGGGAGCTTGTCTTCCGCCAGCTGGTCAAATGTTTCAACGGTTATTCCATATGTGATTATCGGTGCCGGCACCGCCTATTTCTTTTCAAAGGAATTGAACGCTTTGCTTTTAGGAGAAGAAATGGCTACTACCCTGGGGATTGAGGTGGAAAAAACGCGATTGATTTTGATCGGAACCGCTTCACTAATGACCGCGGCCGCCGTTTCGGTCTCGGGATTAATTGGCTTTGTCGGACTGATCGTTCCGCACTGGATAAGGTTGATCATTGGCCCCAATCACCGCCTGCTTATCCCGATCTCGGCGTTGTCGGGCATGCTTTTAATGGTGATCGCTGACACTATCGCAAGGACCGTTTTATCCCCGATGGAAATTCCTATTGGTATTATTATGGCTTTAGTAGGGGCGCCTTTCTTTCTCTATCTTCTGCGCCGCCGGAGGATTGAAGGAAAATGAGCATATTACGAATAGAAAACTTAGTTTGCGGATATGACCCTAAAAATCCAATTATAAAGGACATCTCTTTTTTAATCGAAGAAGGTCAATTTGTGGGGATCGTTGGCCCTAACGGCTCGGGTAAGACCACTTTGCTTCGCGCGGTGGTTGGGCTTTTAAAAATACAGCATGGCAATATTGTTATCAGCCAGCACCGCATTGAGCATCTGGAACGAAGAGAATTGGCGCGCCGTGTCGCCTTTGTTCCCCAGCTGATGGAGCCGGTGGAAGGTTTTAGCGTCGAAGAATTGGTGACACTTGGGCGAACTCCTTATCTTGAGCGATTCTCCTTTGAAACAGCCGATGATCTGGAAGCGGTTAAATGGGCGATTGAAGAGCTTAAGATTGAAGGGCTTGCCCATCGGCCGGTGACCGAGCTTTCAGGCGGAGAGTTCCAGAGGGTAGCAATTGCCAGAGCTTTGGCGCAGGAACCGAAGCTTTTGCTCCTGGATGAACCAATTTCGCACCTGGATCTTCGCTACCAGGTGAAAATCTGCAAACTTCTGCGGAAATTGCGTTCACATCGTTCAATTCTAGCGACTTTTCACGATCTGAATATCGCTTCCCGTTTTTGTTCCCGCTTGATCCTTTTAAAGAATGGAGAATTAATAGCTGAGGGATCTCCGGCGGAAGTGGTTACACCTGAAAATATTTGGAAAGCTTATCGGATAAAGGTTTCGGTAAGGAAAAACCCGAATACCCAGAAAGCCCGTTATGTCCTTCTCCCATAGCAAGCACAACGCTCGGAAACCTGCGAATGAATCCCGACGTACGTCGGGACCGCGACGTTTAGTCGCAGGTTTCCAAAATGATTTGCTTATAATCTTTTCGTTTTTAGTTTTAGTATTGGTTTTTTTCTTTCGCTTTCTGGATGGAAATGTTATCTTTGCTTTCAAGGATCTTTCTCGCTATTTTTATCCGTTGAGATTTCTGATGGCGGAACAAGTGAGAGCCGGGCATCTGCCGCTCTGGAATCCTTATATCTTTTGCGGTTTTCCGCTGATGGCTTCGCTTCAGGTTGGATTTTTCTATCCGCTATCGATCATATATTACCTGCTCCCTTTTAATCTGGCTTTTAATTATTATATGATTTCGCATTATTTCCTGGCGGCGTGCTTTATGTATGCTCTGCTGCGGCATTATCAGCTGAGCCGAAGCGCCGCTTACTTTGGCGGGATAGTTTTCGCTTTTTCCGGCTATCTCCTCTCCGTTTCGAACATGAACACCTCGCTTTCTTCGGTCATCTGGCTGCCGCTAATTTTAATCTTTTATGATAAGTTGATTAATAAAACGGGATCCTATTCTAGGGAATTTATAATTCTCTGTTTCCTATTTGCCCTGATGTTCCTGGGCGGAGAACCAACCATCTTTTATGTGACGATTTGGTTTTTGATCTTTTATGCCCTAATATTTTCAGTTAAGCGAATGCAAAGCCTGGGGATGTTATTTTTAATGGTTTTAATTTCCCTGGGAATAATTGCAGTTCAGCTTATCCCCTTTATTGAGCTTATCAAGCTCTCGGACAGGGTGGTGCGCACCCAATACGAACTGGTAAGTTTCAGCTCGTTCCCTCCGCGGGAGATCCTTAATTTCATTTTCCCTTACTTTTTTGGCAATCCTTCCAAGTTTGGGAACTACACGGTAGCGCTGCTGGGCGAAACCTATCAGGGCTGGCTCATTTCCCCTTACTTTGGAATTCTGCCCTTGGTCTTTATCTTCTTCTCTTTTCGCGATAAAAAAAGGTCGATTTTCCTGGCGGTTGCAGCGGTGGCGGCGTTATTTTTGGCTTTTGGCAGATACACCCCGCTGTATCGTTTCCTTTATCAGTTTGTCCCGGGGATCTCCATGATCCGCTATCCGGTAAAATATTTATTTCTTGCCACTTTTTGCGCGTCCATGCTTTCCGCCATAGGTTTTGAGGAGCTTCTAAAAATAATAGGCCAAACAAAAGAACGCCTAAAAACCATCATTTCCGTTCTCATCTCCACGGCGCTTATTTTAGCATTATTTTTTCTTGCCGGTTACTTTTATGCCCAGAAAATATATGATTTCCTGGCGCAGAAATACGCGCACGCTATCCCCGCCTATTTCTTTGAATTATTAGCGAGAATAATTCAATTTAATTTGCAGAGCTTGTTCAATATAATCGCCTATCTCCTTACTTTAGCGCTCATAATATGGTTGTCTTACCGTAGTCGAATCAGCAAAAGCGTGTTTATCGGGGCCATCCTGCTGGTGACAATAGCGGACCTTTTTTCGGCCGGTTCTTCAATTACGGTGGGCGCGGCCGCGAAGGTCTTTGCCAAAACGCCGGAAAACTATTCTATCTTACAAAAAGATAAGGGATTATATCGCTTTTTTTATACGCCCGAAGTAGAAAAACAAAACCAATTCATTTACGGAGATACTTACCTGGACGCCCTGTGGAATGTCAAGGACAATTTCGCCGCCAACTGGCATATCCCTTATCATTTCTATGATTTTTACGGCTACGAATCCATTCGCCCCTGGGCGCTTAATGAATTCTGGCGCGAACATTTCTCGGCGGAAAAATTTAGAAATAATCTTAAATATCTGGATAAGTTTAATGTTAAATATGTCATATCGCAAGAGCCGCTTGCTTTCCCCTGGTTAAAGCTTTTGCGCCATAAACATAAATATGCGGTAGACATTTATCTTTATGAAAATGGGCGGGCCCTTCCGCGGGCATACTTGCTAAATCAGGGGAGGGTGTCGATCGAAAGTTATCGTCCCGGGGAGATAAAAATAAAAGTAATGGCCCGAAGCCCGGATGCTCTTTTTTTAAGCGAGGCTTACTATCCCGGCTGGAAGGCTTACGTCGACGGCAAAGAGCAAACCATCGCTCGTGCGGAGGAGCTTTTCTGCAAAATTCCCGTCGCGGCCGGGAGGCACGAGGTTAAATTTATTTACGATCCTTTGAGTTTTAAAGTGGGAGCGGGAATTTCAATTTTCAGCTTACTGCTTTCCGCTTTCTGCTTACTGAAGTGGGGCGGCCAACGGGAATTGAACCCGTGATAACAGAGCCACAATCTGTCGTGTTACCTCTACACTATGACCGCCATGTGGCTAATTATTATATAAGTGTACAATATAATGGCAATTTCTGCAAAGCCAAGAAAGATAGGTTCGAGAGATTTATCTAAATCATTTTATTTCGCGGTTAAAAGAGCAGCATTTCTTATTTTAGCCTGCAGCTGATTCAATTCCCGATTAAACTCGTAGAAATATCCTTCGTTATGTAAAATAATTTGAATTTTTTCCAGGGAAGATGTTTTCGCGTATTCGGCTATTGCCGCGAGCATTATTTTTACGGCTTCCCCAGGCCGGATCCCGTGGATGTCGGTTCCTAATGCCGGGAAAGCGATGCTCTTTTTATTTAACGAGTTGGCCATCTTTTCCGCTTCTGCCAATGCATTTAAGGTGCAATATCTTACAAGATCCAATTTAGCTTCTTCGGTTAAAGGCGCATCATTTTCTTGACGCTCAACCGGATTTGGATCGATCGCAAGATGCATAACATATTCGGCGTGAAGCGAGCGAACTTTAGTAATTTTAACTTGACCGTATTCAATGGCTCCTCCGTGAAATGCCAGAATGGGGAGGAGAGGGCCTTCCGTTGCGATTAAATCGCCTGTAATTCCCTGGGGAATTAAGATGCAATCTCTATTGGTTGGATTTACGATTATTCCGACGTCGGCGTCGGCAAGGGTGCCGTAGAAAATGCCGATGGTTGTTTTTGCAACCACGATAGAATTTTTTAATTTAGCGATTTTTTCAACCGGGGTTCCAACCTCTCTTAACTTTTTATAACCAAATTTTAGGTCAGAGTGCCCCTTTGGCCCCCCCGGAATAAATGACGGCATTTTGAATTACCCCCGGATTAGTATCGGCGGGAAGGGAAAAAAATTTCAGAAGAAGCAAACTGCGCCAGGGAGGAATTGAACCCCCAACCTTGACATTAAGAGTGTCCTGCTCTGCCAATTGAGCTACTGGCGCATAATTTGGGCGAGAGAGGACTTGAACCTCCATGGGTTACCCCACACGGTCCTAAGCCGTGCGCGTATGCCAAATTCCGCCACTCGCCCGGTTCGCGCCCGATAGGATTCGAACCTACAACCGTCGGATTAGAAATCCGATGCTCTATCCTTTGAGCTACGGGCGCATAATCCCTCGACTTCGCTCGGGATAAAAAAGCGGGAGACGAGATTCTCCCGATGGACATTATAAATAAAATAATAATGAAATCATCGGGATCCCGTCGATTCCATAATTATATAATATAATGTGCGACGGGAGAACTCGCAACCCTCATTTAGTTTTCATCGAAACAAATAGCGGGAGACCGGATTCGAACCGGCGACCCTCACCTTGGAAGGGTGACGCTCTACCAACTGAGCTACTCCCGCATCATGCCTCAAAAAAGTATAACACGAAGGAAATCCCCATATCAAGGCAAGGGACTAGCAGCTTTTTATTGAAATTGAGCAGATTAATAGCAGAAAGTATATTGAGGCAGAATTATGGATGTCCAAACTGTAATGAAATATGCTCCCTTAATAGCTAAACATATTTTACGTAATACCCCAAAAGGAGGGCAATTTGATGGATACCAATCAGCTAGGGTTTGGGAGATTAATACTTTAGCTGCACTTTTTGCGCATTTAAGATGTAGGCCGCATGAGTCACCAGTTGAAGATTTTAATGCAGAATTCAGCGAAGCGTTGAACGCAAGAAATATCAGGTCTATTCTGGAGGTTGGCGGAGGCGATAACCCCTTTATTAGAGTTATTGCCCCCTTTACATCGCCAGATACAACCTTTTATAGTTTTGGGTTGGATGATTGGCCGAGCTCAATTGATAGAAAGCATGTTTACGGTCAAGGAGATCTGCTTTATTTTGCAAGATGGTTGCCTGAAAGCAGATTCGATTTGATACTCTCAATAGGTGTTCATAGCTCAGCCGGCACACTTTATTTAATGGATGATCTAGAAACGCAAATAGAAAAAAATTGCGATTCGGCCAGGCAGCTGGTCGCAAGGCTTTCCAACAATCCATCAGCCGCTTTTTTCGTCAGCTCATGGAATATGGATGTCCTTTCATTGAGCAGGCAGGGGCTTGGTCAAAATGTCAACATTCTATTCTGGCAATTTCTATCGGATGAAAACCCGCATGCATTGAGAAGGAGAGATATTTTTTACAGAAGTGGAATCGAGCCGGCTACTTTGGCGGTAATGCAGAGAAAATCGGGGTGAGAGGATTTGAACCTCCGACCTCTTGCTCCCAAAGCAAGCGCTCTACCAAGCTAAGCTACACCCCGATGGATTAAGGATTCGATAAACTTCCGGCTCTTTTGCGATTTAATGAAATATTCACGTTGCCTTGCTTCTCTATTGGTCGGCAATTCTTCCTTGTATATCAACCTGTATGGCCTAAATGCCTTTATACTCCTGGTTTTACCTGCATTATGCTCTTTTAACCTTTTCTCGACATCGCCCGTGCTTCCGATATAGTACCTATCAGTGCTTTCACTTTTTAGGATATAAACATAATAGACCATTTTATCTGCGCTCTACTCCCGACATTATTATTTATATTTTTAATCATTGAATGTCGGGATCCCGATGATTCCATAATTATTAAATTATCTATGAACATCGGGACAAGCTAAGCTACACCCCGAAGTTAAAAAAGCGGGAGACGAGGCTCGAACTCGCGACCCTCACCTTGGCAAGGTGATGCTCTACCAACTGAGCTACTCCCGCGCTCGGCCAATATTATATCAGAGTTGTGTTATAATTTCCAAAATGTTTAAGAGAATGATTTTTATTATTATCGTGCTGATTTTAGCGGCGTTGCCTTCCTGGCCCGTTGGGCGGGACTTGAACAACAAACTTGGTCGGTTGATTTCACCTTACGGAGAGAGGGTGGGTATAACTTTTATTGATCTTGCCACTCGAGGGGAGCTATCCATAAACGGCTCCCGGGAATTCCCGGCCGCTTCCGTCGCCAAAGTCGCAGTCATGGCGGCGGCTTACCATCTGGCGGATTCGAGCAAGCTCAACCTGGAGCAAAAAGTGCTTTTTAAAGAGAGTGATAAGCTGGAAGGCTCGGGGGTTCTGCGCTGGATGCGGGCGGGGCGATTATACACGCTGAGGAATCTCATTCGTCTGATGATCATTCTCTCGGACAACACGGCGACTAAGATGGTGATCGATACGATCGGATTGCCGACAATCAACCATTATATCCGCGGCATCAATTTATCCGAAACGATCATCGGCGATCCGACCATGCTCAGAGAACTTCCCTCACCCACAATCAATCTTACCTCACCCGCGGATATGGCTCATCTGCTGGCGAGAATAAAAAGCGGTAAGGGCTTTTCGAAAAGTTCCTCCGCGCAGATGCTTTCCTATATGAGAAAGCAGCGCTACCGCTGGGGCATCTGGCGGGGAGTACCGGGTGGGACCGCGGTCGCAGATAAGACGGGGAACCTGGAGGGGGTTTTAAATGACGTTGGAATTGTTTATACTAAACACGGCAACTATGTATTATCCATTTTCACCAGGGATTTCGCCAAAAAAAGTGAAGCACGAAAGCTGATTAACGAAATATCCAGGGTCGTTTATGAGGAGTATACGGGTGAGAAGGTGGAGCAAAAAACGCTTACAAAGCGGCGATTACGGCATCCGCCATCTGGGAAGTCCCCACCGCGGTTGGGTCGTCGCGGTTTGGTTTTAAATCGTAAGTAACGGATTTTCCTTCGGCGATTACCTTGGCGACCGCTTTTTCCAGCCTTTGGGCGGCCTCTTTTTCCCCCAGATAATCGAGCATTAAAACTCCGGATAGAATAACTGCGGTGGGATTGACTTTGTTTTGCCCCTTATATCTGGGGGCACTGCCGTGGATAGCTTCGAAGACCGCAATCCCTTCGCCAAAGTTGGCTCCCGGAGCCACTCCCAACCCGCCGACCAGACCGGCACACAGATCGGAAATGATGTCGCCGTAAAGGTTAGGGAGGACCAGCACATCGTACAGGTCCGGCTTCTGCACCAACTGCATGCACATGTTGTCGATCAAACGCTCTTCGTACTCGATCTTACCTTCGTATTCTTTAGCCACTTCGCGCGCGGCGGCAAAAAATAAACCATCGGTGAATTTCATGATGTTGGCTTTTGAGATCGCGGTCACTTTCTTCCGGTTATGTTTAACGGCGTATTCGAAGGCGAACTTGACGATCCTTTTGGTGCCGAAGATCGAGATCGGCTTGATGCTGATCCCGGAATCGGCGCGGATCGCCTTTTTGGAAAGAGCTTCGATCTGCTGGATCAGCTTGGCGGTATCCGGTTTGCCTTCTTCAAATTCGATCCCGGCATAAAGGTCTTCCGTGTTTTCCCTCACCACCACGAGGTCGATATCTTTATATTTGGAGCGGACACCCTTATATGACCGGCAGGGGCGCAGGCAGGCATATAGGTCGAGCTCTTTACGGATGGCAACGTTGACCGAACGGAAACCGGTCCCAATGGGGGTGGTCAATGGCCCTTTGAGGGCGACCTTGTTCTTGCGGATCGATTCCAGGGTCGACGGGGGAAGGGGGGTCCCGTACTTACCAATGACATCCGCGCCGGCTTCGGCGATCTCCCAATCGATCTTCACTCCGGTAGCGTCGACGCAGCGCCGCGCCGCTTCCGAAACTTCCGGCCCGATCCCGTCACCGGGGATCAAAGTTATTTTGTAAACCATGTTTTTATTATATCACATCAGTAAAACAAAGAGGGTGAACTTTTGCAAGTGCAGTAGATAGATTTTTTATTTGAAACGGAAAATAATCATTTTGTTAACCGTGCCCTTTACCCGAGCAGCAAAAATCAATCTCCCTGAGCTGTCAAGCATCATGGGAGGCCCATCTAGTTTATCGTAGTTTGCCAGATTAAAAGAATCCATGGAATATGAAACCTGGCCGGTCCCGTTCCCGAAATCAGTATCGGGAGTTCCGTCGGATTTATATCGCCAGATTACCAATTTGAATTTAATTAGCTCTCCTTCGATTATTATGTTTCCAACTCCGCCAGCGATTATTATATTTCCAAAGGAATCGATAGCTCCTCCCGCATCGCCCATCCCATTAAATTCGACTCTTCCGGTAGAATTAAAAGTGATATCCGGATCCAGATCGCTTGAATAACGCCAGACATCGATCCGGTTGGGACCGCTGAGCGGCGACCAGGTGAGGCTGGAATTATAACCGATAACGATGACCCTTCCGTCTGAATCGATCAAAACTTTGTCCCCGTAGCTGTCCTCCGGCGTCGAAAATACTTTTTTCGCTTCAGGGCTCCCGTTTGATAAAAACTTCCAGACCGTCATTTTTTTCGGGTTGCCTAATAGATTGCTGTATCCGGCAACAAAAATACGATCCGGTGATGCAACGGTGATTGAATTGCCGACCGAATCCTTATTATTTTCGCTGTAAATAAGATATCCTTTTCCATCAAAAGTTGTGTCCAGGGAACCATTCGAATTAAAACGCCAGATGATCATATTTTCAGGGACTACAGTATTGCTGAGGATTAAGATTTTGCCGGAAGGATCGATGTGCATGTCTTTAATTTCAAAGCCGCCGCCGCCCAATCCCATGTCAGACATATTGACAGTTGCTATTCCATCTCCGTTAAATCCATTGTCCGGATCGCCGTTCAATTGATAGCTGAGGACTGCCAAGCCGTCAGCGGTGGTTCCCGCGACTACTATTCTTTGACTGTCAACGGCAACTAATTTAAAAATACCATCCAGTCGATCCTCTATTACCATGCCGCTGCCGTTTCTTCCAAAATTGTCATCCGGGTTCCCGTTAGTTTTAAATCGCCAGACGGTTCGGTCACTGGGAGAACCCCCCGAATAATAACCGGAGGAGCCGACCACAATAATCCTGTCGGAAGAATCAACGGCGCTGCCGTACGATTTGGCTCCTTCAATGGAGACCATACCCCCGAAGCCAAAATCCGGGTCGAGGGCGCCGGCGATAGGTCCGATGGTAGTCGTGGTGGTTGTCGAACTTGTGGTGGACGTTGTTAGGCTTTCTTGTACGGAGCTGGTACAACCTCCGCTTAAAAACCAGGTCAGCCAGAAAAGAAGAATGAAAAGGGCGAAGAGAGAAAAAAATAAAAGATTGTGTTTTTTTGTCAATCTGTCACCTCCGAACCAGAAATAATTATGAGCCCTTTCTAAGCCGTTGTAAAGGCTGGCGGTTAAAATTGATAAAGAAGTTTTTAAATGATAAAATCAGAATTGTGAAAAACCTGAAAAATAAAAAGATCGCCGTTCTCTGCGGCGGGCGATCCCGCGAGCGCGAGGTCTCGATCCGTTCGGGAACCAGGGTTTACGAATCTTTGAAGAAACAAAAATTCGACGTCATCTTGATGGACCTCGAAGATGATCTGATCACCAAGTTAAAAAAGAAGAAAATCGACATCGTTTACATCGTCCTGCACGGACGCTTCGGCGAAGACGGAACCGTCCAGGGAATGCTGGAACTGGCTAATATCCCCTATACCGGGTCAAAGGTGCTGGCTTCGGCGCTGGCGATGAATAAGCTGGCTTCCAAAAGGGTTTTTGAGGCGGTTGGGATCCCAACCCCGCGTTATGCCGAAATCGACGTGCGGAGTGATATCAAAAAAGAAGCCGAGAGGATCAAAAGAATTTTTCCTTTCCCCCTGGTGCTCAAGCCTACCTCGGAAGGCTCCAGCTTTGGCGTAACCATTATAAAGAAGGAAGAGGATCTGGCATCGATCCTGGAAAAATCGGTAGCCGAATATAAAGATGTTTTTATCGAAGAGTATATAAAAGGAAGGGAAGTCACGGTTGGCATTTTGGGCCGGTGGGAAGACATTGCCGCCCTTCCGGTTTTGGAGCTGGTTCCTCAGAAAGAGTTTTATGATTTTGAGGCCAAGTATACCGCCGGAATGACCGATTTTGTCCTTCCGGCCCGGCTGCCAAAGCCGCTTTACAAAAAAGTCCAGGATACGGCTCTGGCTGCGCACAGGGCTCTGGGCTGCTATGGAGTTTCGCGGGTCGATATGATTGTATCTAAAGACCACATTCCCTATGTTCACGACGTCAACACTATTCCGGGCATGACCGAGCGCTCCGATCTGCCGGCCGAGGCCGAAAATGCCGGCATCTCATTCGACGAACTGGTGGTAAAAATCCTTGAAAGCGCGTTCTAAAAAAAGGAAGTTCCGTTTCTTAATCTTTCTATTTTTTCTAATCTTGTTTAGCATCGCAACTTACTACATTTTATCGCTTCCAATTTGGAAAATTCAGGAAGTCAAGGTGACGGGAACGAATATGCTCTCAGCGGAAGAAATCCGGGATCTGTCCGGCATACCGCTTTCTGAAAACTTATTCCTGACCAGTTTTTCACGTACGCGCAATAATTTAAGAAAAATCTCTGCGATTCTGGACTTTAAAATATATCGTATTCCACCGGCGACGGTTTTAATCAAGATTGCAGAAAGAAAACCGATCGCGGTGATCATTTTTAAAGGTAGATCGGTCATCGTAGATGAAGACGGGGCTATTTTAAACCGGAATCCAAACTTGACCTTGAATGTCCCGAACCTGGAAGAACTGCCGGTGATCTCGGGGATCGGTACCGGGGAAGTGGTCGGAGAAGAAAAGGTTGATCCCAAATTATCTCATCTTATTTCGGGTGTTATTATTGAACTTTCCAGTTTATTGGGGTCACGCCGGATCCAGCTGGAATTGGGTGGTTTTGAAAAGATCAGTTTTTTACTGGATGACATGCTGCGGGTTAAGGTTGGCCGGGATGAAAACATTAAAAGGAAAATGGAAGTCTTTAAAGCGCTCATGCCGGTAATAGCCAATCGCTGGGACCAGGTTGAATATGTGGATGTGCGTTATCCGGATAACCCGGTAATTAAATATAAATAGGCAAACTTGCATTTAACCCTATCTGTGATAAAATTATAGTCAACGCTTTCCATAAGGAGAACGAATGTTATGATTGGAAGCAGCGGCAACAATTTTGCGACCATTAAGGTTTTTGGGGTGGGGGGAGGCGGGACCAACGCGGTCAACCGGATGATCGGGGGAGGGGTCAAGGGGGTCGAATTCTGGGGCGTGAATACAGATCTTCAGGCGCTTAATGTTTCTTTGGCCGATCATAAGCTCCAGTTGGGCGCCAAGTTAACCAAGGGGCTGGGAGCGGGCGCCAATCCGGAAATCGGTCAGAAGGCGGCGGAAGAAAGTCAAAATGACATCAAATTGGCGCTGGAAGGCGCCGACATGATCTTTCTTACGGCGGGAATGGGTGGGGGAACCGGAACCGGTGCTTCGCCGATCATCGCCGAAGTGGCAAAGGAGCTTGGCTGTTTGACGGTCGGGGTGGTTACCAAGCCCTTCCGCTTCGAAGGTCCAGTTAGAATCTCCCAGGCTGAAGCCGGGGTCGCGCTCCTCAAAGAAAAAGTCGACGCCTTAATTGTTATCCCTAATGACAAACTTTTGCAAGTGGTTGAAAGAAAAACTTCGATCATTGAAGCTTTTAAGATTGCTGACGATGTTCTGCGGCAGGGTGTAAAAGGCATTTCAGATCTCATCACCATTCCCGGCTTGATCAACCTCGACTTTGCCGATGTCAAGACTATCATGTATGAGGCGGGCTCCGCCATGATGGGGATTGGCACGGGCTCGGGTGAAAATCGTGCCGTAGAAGCCGCGGAAGCGGCCATTTCTTCTCCTCTGCTTGAAGAAACCATTACCGGCGCGAAAGGTATCATTTTCAATGTTACCGGCGGATCCGATCTCACTCTCTACGAAGTTAACGAAGCAGCGGAAGTGATTTACAATGCGGGCGATCCCGACGCAAATATTATTTTCGGGGCCACCATAGATGAAAAGCTGCAGGGGGACATTGTAGTCACTGTTATAGCAACCGGCTTTAAGCCTTCTGCCAAAAAAGAAAAAGAGGTTTTGTCTTTCATCCGACCGCGCACCGTTCCCGCGGCTAAAGGTTCTTCTCTTAAAGAACCGATTGAGCTGCCTCCTTTCATGCGATAATGACAGTTTATTTTATTCCATTCATTAAATCTTTAACCGCTCTTTTTATCATTACCGATTCTCTTGGTAATTTGCCGTTTTTTATGAGTCTTACCGAAGATTCAACCCTTCAGGAAAGGAGAAAGATATTCAGCACCGCGGTTATTTCCGGCTTTGCTATGTTGATATTTTTCATCGTTGCAGGGACTAGTATCTTAGACCTGTTCAATGTAACCTTTGATGATTTTAAAATTGCGGGGGGAATCCTGCTGCTGTGGATTGCCATTGAGCTTATGCTGCGCGGGAAAATCTTTGTTGAACATAAGGAAGACGTTGGGATTGTACCGCTCGGATCTCCCTTGCTGGTTGGCCCCGGCGCTATTACCACGGCTATCGTCTTGCTCAAGCTCTATGGATACGTAGTAATCCTTGCTGCAATTTTTGTATGTTTCATTTTAAACTGGTTGATTTTATACTATGCTGAATATATTTATAATTTTTTGGGTAAAAATGGCTCGCTGATCCTAACCAAGATCGTGGGTATTTTGATCGCTGCCATTGCGGTGCAGTTTATCCGTTTGGGCATAATGGCGGTTTTTAAGATATGATCTTTGGAAACTTGGGCAAAATGGGAGACATGATCAAGCAGGCCAAAATGCTCAAAGATGAGATGAGCAAAGCCCGCTATGAGGAGGAAGTGAACGGGGTAAGGGTTACGGTGAATGGGGAGATGGAAATCGTTGAGCTAAAGATCCCGCCAGAAATCAATCCCGGCAAAATTGAATCTTCGGTCAAGGACGCGGTCAACCGCGTAATGAGAACCGCTAAAATTGACATGGCTCAGAAGATGAGCAAAATGACCGGCGGCCTGCAGCTTCCTCCCCAGTGATCAGCGGAGATCAATAACGTAGGTATCCACGCTCGACTCGAATGAGACATTCTCGCGCCAGTTGCTCCCAAACAAGATACGATCCGCATGACGGCTGATCGTGGCATGGGGTTCAGAAATATAAACACTGGTATCGCTATCCGGTGTAATGGGTGAGTAACGGCGGCTATGGTGATGGGCATAACGCTCAACCTTTCCACTGCCATCCATCTTTAAAGCAAATACTTCATCTTCAAAAGGCAGCCAGTCCAAAGCAGGGTTGTCTGCCTTATCCGTGAGTCTTCCTACATAATCAAAGGTGCTGATGAAACACCAGCCGGGACGCTGCTCATTGCGGCAGGAAATGTGATAATCAAATAAGTACGAGAACTCGAGCAGATTTGTCTCGGTGCCATCTGAGAGGAGGAACTTCTTGATAAATTCGCTGTTTGTCCCGGAGTCATAAAAACCCATAATTAACACTTCATCACCATTTGCGTCAATGCCAAGATCGCTGTGAGCAGCTCCCAGGGGTTTTTGCCAAAGACGGTTAAAACTGCGATCGTAAACTTCGACCCCATGGTAATTTCCAGTCACTTCATCAGCGTAATCTACCACCACATAGTTTCCCTTTGGGGAAATTGACACCCAATCGAAGGATTCAATGGTTACCGGAAATGTTTCCATACTGATAACCTCATTGGAAATAATGTCATAAGTTAGCAAAGCTTTGGGGTCTCCGGCGACATCCTGTCCAACCAGAGCGCAGTAGCGGCCATTATTAGAGATATTCCCCTCTGCGCGCATCCCGATAATGGCATAGGCGTCGAAAGTATGGAGTATTGTCGGTAGTTCTGAATCAACGTTAAATGAATAAAAAACGTTATCAAGAAAGTAATAAAGAAGGGAAGGATCGGTAGGATGCCAAAAGATATTATCGCCACCAATGGTTCCTAACTCTTTTTGGAATTGATAGGTGCTGCCATTGTAAAGCAGAACTTCTCCACTGCCGGCACGAAGCAGCATCAGAGATTCATCGCAGTTCCAGGCCTGCCGCTTTGAATATTCTGGGACGACGCCTGATTTCCCTATTGACAATGCATTGGTCAGACGCATAACAGAAGTTCCAAATACGGGTTCGACGTAAGAATTGTTTACACTTGGTTTCGGAATGCTGGTCTGTAGGTATGAATTGTGATCATTTATATAATTATGTGTAGTGGTATTTGTGGTTGAAGTTGTCGTTGTTGTAGTGGTTCCACTCTGAGTTGTCGTTGTCGTAGTGGTTCCACCCTGAGTTGTCGTTGTCGCATCCGGCACACCAATATCACCGCAGCCGGTGACTAATAAAAATGAAATATAGAAGAGAGCAGAGCCAAAAGCCAGTAAGATAAAAAATAATGATTTTTTCATATTTTTTTTCAATTATACGCCCTTAATCGATGAAGTCAATATCACGCTGATTTCTGATGCCTTGACCGTTCGTTTTCGGTCAGAAACTTTTTCCTCAAGCGGATGTGGCGGGGGGTGATCTCGATAAATTCATCATCATCGATGAATTCCAGCGCCTGCTCAAGCGTCAATTTGATCGGCGGGGTCAGTCTGATAGCTTCATCGGCTCCCGCCGCCCGGATATTGGTTTGTTTCTTTTCTTTGGTGGGGTTGACCGGCATATCCTGCCGGCGCGCGTTCTCGCCGACGATCATACCCTCATAGACTTCAACGCCGGGTCCCACGAACAGGCGCGCTCTATCCTGCAGGTTTTCGAGCGCGTAGGAAGCGGTCTTCCCGGTATTCCCGGAAATTAGAACTCCATTCTGGCGCTGCGGGATCTCACCCTTAAATTTTTCATAGCGGGCAAATGAGTGGTAAATTATCCCTTCCCCTTTTGTGTCCATGATAAATTCGGCCCGGAAGCCTAACAGGCCCCGGGTCGGCACCAGATAGATCATAGTGGTGGTCCCGCTTTTGGAGGTCATCTCCTGCATCTCGCCTCTTCTTTTTCCTAATTTTTCGATTACCACACCGGTGAATTCATCCGGAACGGTGATGATCGCCTGCTCGATCGGCTCCAGCTTTTCACCATGGATAGTCTTGTAAATAACTTTTGGCTGGGAAACTTGAACTTCGTAGCCTTCGCGCCGCATCTGCTCGAGCAGGATGGAGAGATGGAGTTCGCCGCGGCCGGAGACCCGGAAACCTTCGGCCCCGCCGATCGGTTCCATCTTTAAACCAACATTGGTTTGCAGTTCTCGCTCCAGTCGCTCCCTTAAATGGCGGTTGGTGACGTACTTCCCGTCCCGACCGGCGAAGGGTGAATCGTTAACCAGGAATTCCATGGTCAAGGTCGGCTCGTCGATTTGGAGCAGCGGCATGGGCAGAGGATTTTCCGCCGAGCAGATAGTTTCGCCGATGGTGATGTCCGGGATCCCGGCAACGGCCGCAATATCACCGCAGTCGGCGGTTTCAATTTCCAATTGTTTCAGACCTTCATAGATTGAAAGCTTGTTGATCCTGCCGGGAGTAATTGATCCGTCCCGTCTGCAAACTACGATATTCATGTTCTTTCCCAGTTTACCGCTGGTTACCCGCCCGATGGCGATCCGGCCGACATAATCATCGTAAGCAAGGTTGGCTGCCTGCATCTGGAGGGGGCCGGCACTTTTGTCAGGGTAGGGTTGGACGTGCTTTAGGATAGTTTCAAACAGGGGGCCAAGGTCTTTCCCTTCATCTTCAATATTATATTTGGCGATCCCCTGGCGGGAGATGCAGTAGACCACGGGAAAATCGAGTTGTTCATCGGTCGCATCCAGTTTTACGAAAAGGTCAAAGATCAGGTCGATGACCTTATGCGCGCGATGGCCGGCCTTGTCTACCTTATCCATTTTATTAATAACCACGATCGGCCGCAGGCCAAGCTTTAGCGACTTGGAAAGGACAAATTTAGTTTGGGGCATGGGCCCTTCTTTGGCGTCGACCAGCAGGAGGACGCTGTCGACCATTTTGAGGACCCGCTCCACCTCGGAGCCGAAATCGGCATGGCCGGGAGTATCGACGATGTTTATCTTGTAGTCCTTATAATGGATCGAGCAGTTCTTCGAAAAGATAGTGATCCCTCTTTCCCGCTCAAGATCGTACGAATCCATCGCCAGCTCGGGGATCTCTTCTCTTTCACCGAAAGCGCCCCCCTGGCGGAGGAGATGGTCGGTCAAGGTGGTCTTGCCATGGTCAACATGGGCGATAATGGCGATGTTTATGATCTTGGTCACAGTTTCATTATAACATGCGAGTCAAAATTCCCGTAGGTTATAATTTTTACCCTAGTCCCTATCCCGGCTTTTCTATCTCCCTGAATTGACCTGGTTTTAAGTTTCCGATCTCAAGCGATCCGATGCTTATTCGGATCAAGCGGAGGCAGGGAAAGCCAGCGGCGGCGGTCATTTTACGGACCTGGCGGTTACGCCCTTCATGGAGGGTTATTTCAAGCCAGGAAGTTGGGATATTTTTCCTGAAGCGGACCGCTTTTGGGCGCGGCCAGAGGTTTTGCGGCTCATCGATGCTTTTTACTTTTGCGGGGAGAGTTTTTTTGCCTTCGATGATCATTCCTTTCCGGAGGGGAGCGAGGGAATTTTCATCGGGGATGCCTTCCACCTGGGCCCAATAAGTTTTGGGCTGTTTATTTTTTGGCGAACTAAGGTAATGGTTTAGTTTGCCATCGTCGGTTAAGAGCATAAGCCCTTCGCTGTCGAGGTCGAGGCGGCCGACGGGGTAGATGTTTTTTCCGCCGAAGGCGGATCCGCCTCTGGCGGAAAACGGGACGAGATCTTTTAGGGTCGGGCGCCTGAGTTTATCGGTGAACTGCGGCAGGACGCCGAACGGCTTATTGAGCAGGATATATTTGTATTGTCTCTTTGCCATACCGGGCAGTATAGCATGTTCTTATCGCGCAATAATCGCGCAGGTGTCCCGCCCCTCGCTGCCGCATCACGCCAATCACATTGTCATAATCGCCTTCGATCTTCTTACAGTGCGTCCAGCTCGGCGATCAGGCTTTCGAGCTCGCTGTAGCCGCGATCGAGTGCGGTTTGATGCTGGTGGGCTTTGATCTGCAATTGCTGGATCTCCTGGCTGCTCCCTTTTCCCGCCGCCTCCGCGGTTTTTAAATTGACCGCTTCAAGCGCCGCTTCTTCGTCATCAATCTTTTTTTCGATTTCGGCGATTTTGGTGAGCAGGGCCCGGCGCTTCTTATTGTAATTAGAGACTAATGCGACTTGATTCTCGCTCTGCGCGCCGGCTTTTTTTTCTGTCTTTGGCTTCTTGACGGCCGGCTCCCAACCGAGCTTGTCCAGAAAATCTTGATAAGTTCCTTCAAAAACAAAAACGCGGTCCTCATTAAAGACGATCAGTCGATTGGCCAGATGATGGAGGAACATCTCGCTATGCGTGACGATAATGACCGCTCCGGAAAACTCATCAAGGGCGGCGATCATCGAATCGCATGATTCGGCATCTAAATGGTTCGTTGGTTCGTCCAGCAGCAGCAGGTTGGTGGGGGAGAGAAGTATCTTGCCCAGGGTGACCCGGCTTTTCTCGCCGCCGGAAAGGACCGAGATCTTTTTCAGCGCCAGATCCCCCGTAAACATCATGGCCCCGCAGGTTTTGCGGATATCGCTATATTTCAGGTCCGGCCGCACTTTGGCCAATTCTTGTTCTATGGTCAGGGCAGGGGTCAACCGTTCGATATTAGTCTGACCGAAATAGCCCATCTGGCAGTTGGGATGCCTGGTGATCTGGCCTTCGTTTGGCTTTAGCTCGCCCGCCAGCAAGCGCAGTAGGGTGGATTTGCCTTTGCCGTTTTTACCGACGACGCAGATGCGGTCCCTTTTACCGATGTTAAGCGAGAGGTCCTGAATTAAAGTCCGTTCGGGGGTATAGCCGAAAGTTAAGTTCTCGATCCGCATCAGGTGCTGCGCTTCAAAGGCCAGCGAGTTAAACCTGAAGCCCAATTCCATGATCTTGCTCAGCTCTTCTTTTTTGCCCATTCTTTCCAGGGCTTTGATCCGCGATTGGACCAGACTGGCGCGCGCCGCCAGAGCGCGGAAGCGATTGATGAATTCCATCGCTTCTTCGCGTTTTTTGTGCTCTTTCCGACGGGTCTTTTCATAGGTCTCTTCTTCCACTACGATTTGCTCAAAAAGCTTGATCGTATCGCCCTCGATCTTCTTGACCTTTTGGCGGTGGATGGCCATGGTATGCGTCGTCACGCTGTTCATAAAATCACGATCATGGGTGATGATCATCAGCTCATTATTCCAACGCTGCAAGAAACGGGTCAGCCAGCGGATCGAGAGAATGTCGAGATAGTTGGTCGGTTCGTCGAGCAGCAGGAGATGGGGCTCAGTGAGGAGGACTTTGGCCAGATTCAGGCGGACCTGAAACCCGCCGGAAAATTCCGTGGGCGACTTATAGAGTTCGTCTTCGGTAAAGCCCAGGCCGGTCAGGATCTTTTCCGCTTTCCAGATTTGGTCTTGCTCTTCAGCTTTGAGGCCGAGGCAGGCCTCCTGCAGCACGGTTGCCTCCGCAAACTGCAGATGCTGCTTAAGATAGCCGATAGTATAGTTTTTGGGCATAGAGATCCGTCCCTCATCGGGGGGCACTTCGCCGGTAATCAGCCGAAAGAGGGTGGTTTTGCCGGAGCCGTTGCGGCCCACCAGGCCGATCCGCTCCCCGCTATGAATATTAAAACTGACATCATCGAGGAGTTGCTGGCCGCCAAACGATAGAGAGAGATTATTTATTTGCAGCATTAATTAAGAATTGCGCCCGCCAGGTTGCTTAGGCCCGTTTTGTTTTCGGAAGAAAAGGGGATAAGCTTATGCTTCCCGACCATTGCCTGAATTTCGGCCAGCCGTGCTTCGTACTCTGATTTTTTTATTTTGTCTGTTTTGTTCGCCACAATCATGATCTTCTTTTTATGTTCTTCCAAACATTGGAGCATTTTTCGGTCGCTCTCGGTCGGTCCGACTTTGGCGTCAATGATCAGGAAGACAGCTTTCTGTTTATAGGGCGATTTATACAGGTACCAGTCGATCAAGTTGAGCAACTGCTGCCGCACTGCCCACGAAGCTTTGGCAAATCCGTATCCCGGCAGGTCGAGCAAATAAACAGATCTATTAAGCAAAAATACATTTATCTCTTTGGTGCGTCCGGGCAAAGCGTTGGTCCTGGCCAGGGCTTTCTGGTTCGCCAGGGCGTTGATGACGCTCGATTTTCCCACATTGGAGCGGCCGATGAAGGCGATTTGCGGCGTGCCATCTTCCAGCAACAGGTCAGGGCCTACCAGACCCTTTATAAACTTTGCCGAGGTTATCTTCATGCCTTCATAATAACAAAAAAGCCCCTGGAGTGCGAATTATTTTGCCTGGCTGGGTTGACGCATTTGACGGCACGGCCTGAAAAGTGTCATAATGTGTACAAGGTCGAGGTTAATAGAATACTATTAATTGCAGCAATAATATATAAAGGAGATCGAGCAGATGAAAAGCATATTTGTAGGCAACTTGCCCTGGTCCGCGACTGACGAAGAGCTGAAAAGCAAATTTTCTGAATTCGGCAATGTCATCTCGGCCAGGATCATGATGGACAAAATGACTAACAAGTCGCGCGGCTTTGGTTTTGTTGACATGGAAGATGGCGACATGGAAAAAGCTATCGCTGGCATGAGCGGACAAAAGTGGGGCGATCGTGAACTGACAGTTAACGAAGCCAAGCCCAGGTCCGAAAGCCGTGATAGCGGCGGACGAAGAGATTTTAAGCGCTTCTAGTCCGTTATTTGTCTGAATTTATAAGGCGTCTGAGATTTTCAGGCGCCTTATTTTTTGAACCGCCCCGCCATTCTCGATCGGCTCTCCCCGGAGCAGGCAGGCCCCTCGACTCTGCCTCGACTCACTACGTTCGCTCGGCATCGCTCGGGGCTTTAATGTTGCAACTATGAATGATATCGGGTAGAGTTAGAGTATATGTTAAAACCCACACTCAATATCGCCTTTGTCGGCAATTATCTTCCCCGCATTTGCGGGATCGCCACTTTTACCACCGATCTTTGCGAGGCGACCGCTAAACTCCTTTCTCCCCGGTCGAATGTCTTTGCGCTCGCCGTCAACGACACGGATAAAGGGTACGCTTATCCGCGCCGGGTGGAATTCACCCTGCAAAAGAACCAGCAGAGGGATTATTATGAAGCGGCTAATTTTATCAATACCAGTAATGCCGACGTGGTTTGCATCCAGCACGAATACGGGATCTATGGCGGTTGGGACGGCGTTTATATCCTCTCCCTGATTTCCAGCCTCAGCGTGCCGGTGGTAGTGGTGCTGCACACGGTGCTCAAAAATCCCACCCCCAACCAGAAAAAGATCATCCAGGAGATGGCCCAGCGGGCCAGCCAGCTGGTGGTGATGAGCAATCTGGCCGTAACTTTATTGCAGGAGGTCTACGCCATACCGGCCGAGAAGGTCAGGATGCTCTATCACGGCACGCCCGATTTCACCTCGCTGGATAACAGCCACTACAAAAAACGCTTCCAATTGGAAGGGAACCAAACCCTGCTTACTTTTGGCTTGCTCAGCCCCAATAAAGGGATCGAGACCGTCATTAGCGCCCTGCCAAAAATAGTAAAAGAATTTCCCAAGTTAATTTATGTGGTTTTGGGTAAAACACACCCCAATGTCCTTCGAGAATATGGCGAAAAATACCGGGCCGGATTGGTCGCGCTGGTAGATGATCTGGGGCTGCAAGAGCATGTAATATTTGATAATCGCTTTGTCAGCCTGGAAGAGCTCTATGCCTGGCTGATGGCGGCGGACATCTATATCACCCCCTATTTGAATGAGGCGCAGATCGTCAGCGGAACCCTGTCCTACGCGATCGGGGCCGGCAACGCCATCATCTCCACCCCCTATTGGTATGCCAAAGAGATGCTCGCCGAAGGCCGGGGACGATTGATAAACTTTGGAGACACAGAAGCGCTGGCCGCGACCCTGCGCGATCTCTTAGCAGATAAAACCAAGCTAAAGTCGATGCGCGATAAAACCTATAAATTTGGGCGGCAGATGCGCTGGGAAAAAGTGGCGGAAAACTATCTGAAAATATTCAGGCAAACGGCAGCCACCAAGGCACAAATATCTTTAACGCTAAAAACTCCCGCCCTGCTGTTACGCGAACCAACCTTCGACCTGGCGCACTTAAAGCGCCTGACCGATGATACGGGATTAATTCAACATGCTAAGTACATCGTGCCCGACCGGCATACGGGTTATTGTCTGGACGATAACTCCCGCGCGCTGATGTTGTGCGCCTGGGCGTTTTTCCTGCTGCAGAGCGACGACGCCAGGGCGATGATCTCCACCTATTTTAGCTTTACCCATTTCATGCAAAATCCCGACGGGCGCTTCCGGAATTTCATCGATTACCAGCGTCACTTCATTGATGAGGCCGGCTCGGACGACGCTTTTGGACGGGCGCTGTGGGCGTTGGGCTATATCATATGGCGGCCGCCCCGCGATGCCTATCGCTCGCTGGCTTTCGAGTGTTTCAAGAAGGCTTTGCCCCACGTGCGCGGACTAAACCTGCGCGGGAAGGCGCTGGCTATGTTGGGCTTGGCGGCCTATCAGCGTTGCTACCAGGGCGACGAGAGCGTCACCGCCCTGCTGCGCGAATGCGCCGACTATCTTTTAGCTTTATATAAAGAAGTGGCGACTAACGATTGGCGCTGGTTTGAAGATATCATTTGTTACGATAACGGGATCATGCCGATGGCTTTATTTCAAACTTATTCCATTCTCCGCGATGAAAAATATTTACAGGTAGCCAGGGAAACGCTGGAGTTTTTAGAAAAAACCATTATCCATAATGGCCGGCTTTCCATTGTCGGCAGCCGCGGCTGGTATAAAAGAGGCGGGACGAGAGCGAAGTATGACCAGCAGCCCATTGACGCGGCAGCGATGGTTTTAGCTTATCAGTCGGCTTACCGGGTTACCCAGGAGAAAGAATATTTAAAAAAGATGCGGCTGGCTTTTGGCTGGTTTCTGGGAGAAAACGATATGGGCATGTCTTTATATGATCACGAAACCAAGGGCTGCGCCGACAGCTTGCTGCCGGAGGGGGTTAGTTTGAACCAGGGGGGCGAGAGCACGGTTTCTTTTCTGATGGCGCTGCTGGCCATGATCGAAGAGTATGAAATAGGAAGTGCAGCTTAGCGCTTCGCGAGCAGCTTCTCGAGCAGTTCATCCACGGATATTATGGCCACATGCGATTCCGAGTCGGATATGGCGTAAGGAATGATCAATTCATTATTCAGGATGATCGAGCCACAGCTATAGACCACATTCGGAACGTAGCCCTCGCGTTCCTCTTCCCGCGGGGTTAAGAGGGGCTCTTCCAATCGTCCGATTATTTTAGAGGGATCGGCTAGATCCAAAAGCACGACGCCGATGCAGTATTTGCGCATCGGCCCCACGCCGTGCGTCAGCAGGAGCCACCCTTTTTTAGTTTCCAGGGGGGAGCCGCAATTGCCGATCTGAACCAGCTCCCAGGGATTTTCCGGCGCTTCAATTTTAACCCCTTCAAACCAGAAATGGATGTTATTGGAATAGCTCAAATACAGATTTTCCCCATCCATACGCGAGATCATGGCGTACAAGCCGTTTATTTTGCGCGGAAAAAGCGCCATGCCCTTATTCCTGGCCATCGGGCCGTTAAGGGTCAGTATTTTAAAATGGTGAAAGTCCCTGGTTTCAATTAATTGCGGCAGGATCTCCCGGCCGTTATAAGCGGTATAAGTCGCATAGTAAGTTACGCTGCCGTCATCATCAACAAAGCGTACAAAGCGAGCGTCTTCGACACCGTTGCTTTCGTTCTGCGATATGGGAAAAATGACCCTTTCCGAGATCAACTGTCCGTGCGGGAAAAAGACCTCATAATTCGATTCCGCCAGCCACTTGATGTGGACGATGGTGTCATCCATGTCGGCGGAAGTAAAGGCACCGCTGCCGCGGACGGCGTTGATCGCCTGGCCCATTTCTTCCGGCGTAAAGCTGGCCGGCAGGTGCTGGTAGATCGCTTTGGCCGCTTCGCTGAACTGTCCCATCTCCTCCAGTTTGGCCTTAAAAAGTTCCCGGTCGTAAGTTGCATTTAAGACGATCTCGGGCGTGCCCAAAAATGGGCTGACCGACTCCAGAAAGATCGAATTGTCCCTGTCGATCAGGGCGCTGCGGAAAACAATCGAGGAGATATGCCCTTCGCCGGTCGCGCGGAAACTAAAGATCACGCGGGTCTGTCCCTTCTGTAAATTGTTCTGCTTGGGATAGATGACGATCGAAGGATTGAAAAGGGCGGCGGATTCGATGGAGTATTCCATCGTAAAACAAGAGCCGAGCAAGAGCTTTCTTTCCTCTGACAGGGCCGCCGGCGCCTGGATGTATCCGGTGATCTTCTGGTAATTCCTCATCAGGATAGATTGAATATCCTTATGGCGGTGCGCAAAATCTTTGAGTGTTTGCTTGAGCAGGGCTTTGACCCTGGTTTCGTCCAGCGCCAGGATGCGGTTGACGATGTTGCTGGTGTGGGTTTCACTGACGGGACGGAAAGGGCGGGTAATTACCAGGCGCTTGTCCGGGCGGATATTTTTCAGGGTTTTATTGGTGATGCGCTTAAATAAGCGCGAAATAATGACCGGATCATGGAGCGCGGGTTTGCCCAGCTGTTTATGGGTTATCAAAACCTCAGCGTTTTTGCCAAAAGGGACTTTCTGCTCTTTAGCCATGGTGGTGTAATACTAATCTTTATGCGGCCAAAAAGCAATTTGGTTTTAAAACCCCGCCCCCTAAAATTCTGTACACAATGTACATATAAGCCCGCATATTTAAAAAATAGAGCGAAATTTTCTCCAAATCCTTACGATAAATAGGTAGTAGACAGGATCGTTATTTAATGCGATAATATCTAGGTTAGGTCGAAGTTAATGGTTATGCGATTTAAAGAGTTGCGTCTTAGATCCTAAGTTGTCCTCACAAAAGGCTTCTTACATCATTAATCCGCAGAAAAAACCAATATAAGGAGAAAGCACAATATGAAAAGCATATTCGTAGGGAATCTGCCCTGGTCCACGACTGATGCCGATCTTTCAGCAAAATTTTCTGAATTCGGCGCGGTCATTTCGGCCAGAGTGGTAACCGATAAATTCACGGGCAAGTCCCGGGGATTCGGATTTGTTGATATGTCTGACGAAGACGCCCAGAAAGCTATTGCCGGCATGTCCGGGCAAAAGTGGGGCGATCGTGAGATCACCGTCAACGAAGCTAAACCTAAGACCGAAAATCGCGACAGCGGCGGTGGCGGTCGCAGAGACTTTAGCCGGTTCTAAACAGACCGTAAATACATCCCCACACCAAAGTCTTTGGTGTGGGGATAAACAAGAAGCCTCCCCGATCTGATCGGGGGGGCTTTTTTGTTGGCAATATTTTTATGTTCGCAGCGTTCCCAGGTGTTATAATTAATTAGTGCCAAAGAAATATTTCATTAAGACCTACGGCCCCTCGACTCACTCTGTTCGCTCGGGGCGAGCTGCCAGATGAAAAAGTATTTCATTAAAACGTATGGCTGACCCCTGGGCGACCATTTACCATCAATTAAAAAGGGTACTGGAAATGATTTATAAAAATACATTATAATATTTTTCT
>Ga0315291_10000100_pt1 | contig 93651 bp, 96 predicted proteins | sample YL17G12_20_MG_FD_203070 | JGI IMG/M metagenome (GOLD analysis project Ga0315291, IMG submission 203070) | Sediment microbial communities from Yellowstone Lake, YNP, Wyoming, USA - YL17G12_20 | ecosystem: Environmental > Aquatic > Freshwater > Lake > Sediment | place: USA: Wyoming | collected... | reverse complement strand
TTCATCCTCTCCACGATGCGGCGAGCGAAGCGAGCCCGGTTCTCGGCGTTGCCCCCGTACTCGTCCGTTCTGCGATTAGTGATGGGAGAAAGGAAGGTGCTTACCAGACAACCGTTGGAGGCATGCAACTCCACTGCATCGGCCCCCGATTCCTTGACTCTGCGCGCCGCCTCCGCGAAGAGCTCGACATACCGGTCGATATCGGCTTGGCCGAGCTCGTGGTACGGCACATCCTTCTTCAGCCAGGGCGTGATGGATGGGACTTTCACGGTAACGCCTTCGCCGAACCACCCCAGGACCAGGAGAAGCAGCCCGGGGTGCATCAACTGGACACAGAGCTTCGAGCCGGCCTTATGGATCACGTCCGCCAGCTTTCTGAAGCCCGGAATATGCCGGTCGTCGTATATCCCCAGCGTCAAGAGAAACGTGGCGTCGGAGCTGATCGAGGCGAAGGATGTAGTGACCAGGCCCACGCCGCCTTCGGCCCGCTCCCTATAGAAGGCGATCATCTTGTCCGTGAGCCCGCCTTCAGCCTCGGCCAGGGGGACACCCATGGCCGCCAGGATCAGCCTGTTCTTGAGCTCCATTGTGCCTATCTTGCCTGGCTGGTAAAGCGATGAGAAGCTGCTCATGTGCCTCCTTGACTCCGTACCGGGTGCGACGCGTCACATCGACAGTGTGGCGCCGTCGACGCCATGACCTGCCGGCCTGAAGTCTACAACCGAATGAGCTTGGCGTTCAAGCATGCCGTCATCGGAAGACCTGCAGTCTGATGCTCTAAGAAAGGGGTGCCCCTGCGGAACCGGTGCCACAGGCAAAACCGCACCGCCGCTCTACCGGGCAGCCATGCCGCCATCCACACTCATAGTATGGCCGGTAACGAACGATGCCGCATCCGAACACAGCCAGACTACGGCTTCAGCGACCTCTTCAGGTCGGCCGAGCCTTCCCATCGGTTCTATGGATACGTAGCGGGACTCACCTTCGGGTGCTCCGTCCAGGTTCAGGATAGGGGTGCGAATAAACCCGGGGCACACGGCGTTGATACGTATACCCGCCTGAGCGCATTCCAATGCCGACGCTTTGGTCAGCCCGACCACGCCATGCTTGCTGGCGACATAGGCAACGTTGTTCTTGACGCCCACCAGGCCTGCCACTGAGGCTGCGTTAACGATAGCGCCATGCCCTTGCTGCAGCATATGGGCGATCTCGTACTTAAGACAAAGGAAAACCCCTTTGAGGTTCACGCTGATTACCCAATCCCAATCCTCCTCCGTGCATTGCGCAGTGGAGGATGGCTTTCCGACCGTGCCAGCATTGTTGAAGGCGCAGTCCAGCCGCCCATAGGTCTTCCCCACGTCATTGATCAATGCCTCGACCTCAACAGCCTCAGTTACGTCGGTCCTGACGAAAAGGGCTTCCCCGCCACGTTCCCTGATCAGGTGCACTGTTTCTTCGCTGCCCGCCACGTTCACGTCAGCGATGGCGACCTTGGCCCCCTCCCGGGCAAAGGCCAGAGCGGTGGCCCGGCCGATGCCCGAGCCGCCTCCAGTTACCAACGCAACTTTCCCCTCGAGTTTTGCCATGTTGGGTTCCTTTCTCCTTTGGCTGACCTTTCTCGCCGGCTGCCTGAGGCAGCGGACTGGGACCTGAACAAAGCTGCCAATCTCGTTGTGGTCAATCTGTGCGGATGTACCGACACGCCGATATGGTTCTCGTAATCATGCCGGTCGCATCTCCTAGATTGGAGTCTTCAACCCCCTTGGTCCCCCAGTCTTGGGGGATTCATAAGAAACGCAGAGGGGCTTTGCCCCTCTGCACGCCCTCGACAAGCCTCGTAGGGGCAATCCCCGTGGTCGCCCGTGTTCGTAGGTATCAGGTCCCCGAACCTGAAACGGTGATATCGACATGCAAGGTTGCCTCCAGACCATGTTTCAACCCCCTTGATCCCCCGAACTCCCTAAGTCCCTCTTTCGTGAAAGAGCGATTCCAGGGCGTTGCTCACGCAGACCCAGAACCCCGGCGATGGGGCTTCGCCCCTCTGCACGCCCCGATGGGTGACACGGGCTACCGCGAGTCAGTCAAATGAAATGTCACAGTGTACTAGGATTTGGGCAGACCCAATCCTCTGGTAGCAATGATGTTCCGCTGGATCTCTGCAGTGCCAGCCCCGACTGTGGCCGCCAATGAGTAAAGGTATTCCCTGCGGAAGTCCGCTCCGGGAGCCCATTTTGAGCCGTGGTCCAGCTGACCAAAGGGCCCCAGAATGTCCATCGCGGTACTCGCGACGTGCTGTTGAAGTAGACTGCCGGCAAGCCGCGCCATGGACACTTCGTAGCTGATGTCACGGCCAGCGTCCCGAAGCCACAGAACCCTGTAGGCCAGAAGCCTGGCCGCTTGCCCTTCGACATACAGTTGGGTGAGTCTCTGCCTGATCAAAGGGTCCTTGAACAGGGGGCTGCCCTTTCTTGTCGTTTCCTTGGTGAATTGGATCAGTCGGTCGAGGGTTCTCCAGGCTGAGGCCATGCGGTGAATCCCAGACCTCTCATAACCGAGGACGGCGTTGGCCACCTTCCAGCCGTCGTTCTTGCCTCCGACCAGATTCTCCTTAGGAACACGCACGTTGTCGAGGAAGATTTCGCAGTAGGTACCTACGATATTGGGCAAGTGGCGTGCAGTAACGCCAGGCGTTCTCATATCCATGAGCAAGAAGCTGATTCCCTTATGCTTGGGGGCTTGAAAGTCAGTCCGTACCAGCAGGTAACACCAATCAGCGCGGTTGGCGTTGGTACTCCAGGTCTTCTGCCCGTTGAGAACGAAGAAATCTCCTTCCTCTGCAGCCCGTGTTGATAGTGAGGCCAGGTCAGAGCCCGCCCCCGGTTCGCTGTAGCCCTGGCACCAGACGACCTCCCCTTGGGCAATCCTGGGCAGATGCCGTTGTTTCTGTTCCGCTGTGCCGTGCTGGATCAGGGCCGGGGCCAGCATAAGGGTGCCCACCAGGTCCACCCCAGGCAGTTCGTGATAGTACATCTCCTCGCTGAAGATGAATTGCTTTGTCATGGACTCCTGGCCTCCATGTTCTCTGGGCCAGGCCAGCGAATGCCACCCCTTGGCCCCAACCTTGCGCAGCATCTCGCGCGCAAAATGCCATTCCTCCTCGCCCTTTGCCTCCGAGAGCAGACCGGTGCCTTTCCAGTCAGCCGGCAGTTCTTCCTTTATGAACTCAAGTACTTCATGCCGGAACCTTTCGTCTTCTTCGCTGAAGTGCAGATCCATGCTACCCTCTCATTCTCACAGTCGTTGTTTGAACATCAAAGGCGATAGACTCGGCAGGTTGAGGGCAATCTGTTGTGTCAGGCATGATAGACCATATTCTTGGTGCAGACAAGGAAGCTCGAATAGTCTCACGGACGCAGGTACTTGACCACCCCCAGTTGTGGTAGTATCATGCCTCATTATACTTCGAGTATCGTATACTCACAACTTGTGAATAGCACTATTGGCTGCCAAGGGGGGTTAGTCAAGGGCTTCGGAGTAGGCTGAGATGCGCAATTCGTTGGCGCCAGTCACGAAGTTCCACAACTCGGATCCAGGGGTCGGGGTGGCTCGCGGCGCCAGGAAATGCCATACACTCACTGCCTTGAAGCCCAAGTGTGATGGAAAACCGCAAGCCACGCTATCGCCGGGGGGCCGATTCTCGTTTCACGAGCAAAGGCGGCCACTTGTACTTGAGCCGGTTGAAGTTGATCAGCTAGAGGGGAGGAAGCCATGAGCAAAGACGAAAGATACGATGTGGTGATTGTGGGTGGCGGGCACAACGGTATGACAACGGCGGCTTACCTGGCCAAGTGCAAGCTGAGCGTCTGCGTATTGGAGGAGAGGACCGAGTCCGGTGGCCCCTGCGAGACCGTAGAGCCGATGGCAGGTGTGCGCATCTACCCCCATGCCATGCTCATGTATGGCGCGCCGGCCCCGGGCTTCGAGCAACTGGAGCTTTGGAAGCACGGCTTCCGCATGTCCTGGAGTCCGATGGATCTCATGAAGTCCATGGGCGCCATAGGCCAGCCGACCACGGCCGGTATCGAGGCGCCCAACCCCAAGGACATGGAGGGCTTCGCCAAGCTGAGCGGCCTGGCCAGCGCGACTCCCTTTGTGCAGGAGTTGCTGCGGGCCACCTTCTGGTGCCCGCCTCATCCTCCTGAAATTGAAGTGACCGACGACAACGTTCCCTACATGCAGGTGTACAAAGAGCGGCAGCCGGATGTGTGGACCCCGGAGCTGCGCGAAATGACCATGTTTGATCTCGTGGACGAGCACCTGCAGACCGAGTCGGTCAAGACCATGCTGGCGTTCGCCGCGTGGGCATCAGGGGCGGCCGGCCACTGGGAGGGTGTCGCCATTCCTTCCTTTCTTTCAGACATCCTCATCTTGATAGCGGGGAAGTTGAGCGTGCCACGGGGCGGCCTGCACGGCTATTTCCATGCAGTCCATCGTGCTGCCGCAGCGCATGGTGTTGTGGTGCGCACCTGCTGCCCTGTCGACGAGATCATCATCCAGGATGGCCGGGCCGTCGGCGTGCGCCTTCGCGAGAACGCCGCGACCGGTGCCAAGACAGTATGGGCCAACAAGGCCGTGATCGCTGCGGTAGACTACAAGCAGACCTTTCTGCAGTTGATCGGGAAGCAGCACCTGGACTCCAGGTTCCTGCAGCGGATAAAGGATATCAGCCTCAAGGGCGGGAGCCTGTACGTGTCCACGCTGCACACGCGCAAACCTATACGCTGGCGTTCCAAGTTCAGAGCGATGGATGAAGTGAGCGTAGGTCCCAACAAGACTCCAGTTGGAGCAGTGTACCCTTCAGATTCACGACAGATCTACTACGAGAACGTCATGGACGTGGATGGACGGAAGGGCAATCCGAGTCTGCCGCCGGAAAGGCTCATGTGGTTCCTCACCCCGTCGCAGGCATTCGACCCCACCGACTGCCAGGGGTATCACCCCAAGGGATACATATCAGCCGCCTTCGAGGTCAACGTGCCCCCACCGGAGTATCACGTGGACGGGCCGGAGGCCATCGACAAGATCAAGGACAAGGTCAACTCCTACATGCGCCAGGCTTTCTCTGAGGCGCTCGACGGCCTGGACGACGACAATGTCATTCATCACTGGGCGGCCACCCCCTACGAGGCGGAGTTCCGCCACAGCGGCCTGGTGGGCGGCACGTGGTGCGGCACCCGGCACTGCCGCGACCAGCTATGGACGCAGCGCCCGTTGCCCGAGCTGGCGCGGTACCGGACGCCTATTGACGGACTCTACCACTGCCACCAGACGTCGGGGCATCCCGGAGCGCTGTGCCTGATGGCCATTCCCTATAACCTGATGCACATCCTCATCGAGGATGGCATCGCTCAGCCGGGCAAGTGGTGGTACCCGTCGCCGTGGTACATACCGCAGCAGGGCAAGATCTCGGCCATACCGCCGAAGTAGGGGGAAGAGGAGGACGTCATGCGAGAACAACCTATGTTCAGGATGTTTGAGGAGTTCCCCGACGAAACTACGTGGGACGTCGTTATCATCGGCGGCGGTCCTAACGGGCTGATGGCCGGAGCGTATCTGGCCAAGGCCGGACTGAAGGTGGCCGTGGTGGAGCGCCGCTTCGAAGTGGGAGGCGGGCTGGCCACGGAGGAGATCATCTACCCTCTCTATTCCTCCAACCCCCACGTGGTCTATCACATGATGGTGGACTACATGCCGGTGATCAAGGACTTCAATCTCGATGACCACGCCCTGGTCTGGGTGAAGCCCAACTCGCAGACGGCCATGGTGTTTGAGGACGGCAAGTCGCTGCTCCTGACCCGCATGATTGAAGACACCAAGGACTCCATCAGCAAGTTCTCGTTCAAGGATGCTATCGCCTTCGGCAAGGTCATGCGGACCTGGCGGCGCATCGTCGACGAGATAGTAGCGCCGGCCACGTACATACCGCCCATGTCACCCATCGACCTGTCCGTGGCCATGATGCGCACGCCCATCGGCTCGGAGATGCTGGAGATGGTGGACCGCAGCCCGCTGGAGATCATCAACGAGGTCTTCGAGAACGACCGCGTACGCGCCATGATGCTCTACTCTAGTTGCATGTGGGGGCTGGACCCCCGGGAGACCGGCATCGGCTTCTTCGTGCCCCTGCTTCTGGACCGGGGGATGAACAAGTACCTCTGCTACGGCGGCTCACATAAGTTCGCCGCCGCCATGGCCAGAGAGATTGTCAGGAACGGGGGCATGATTCTGGAGGCCGCCGAGGCCACCAAGATACTGATGAACAACGGGCATGTGGAGGGCGTCCTCATCGGGCATGAGGAGAGGACCCTGAAGGCCAGGGTGGTCATGTCCACCCTGGACCCGCAGACCACCTTCTTTGACCTGGTGGGCAAGGACAAGCTGCCCGCCTCGTTGAAGGATGCCGTCGAGGGGTGGAAGTACGACAAGTGGAGCTTCTACACCCTGCACGTCGCCTCGGAAGAAGCCCCGCACTATGCCTGCGATGACCCCTGGGTGAACGAGGCCTTCATGACTGTCTTCGGCTTTGAGAGCACCGGGCAACTGCTGGCCCACTGGGACAACGTGGTGAAAGGCAACATCGGCGACAACTTCGGCGGTCACTCCACCTGTGAGAGCCTCTTCGATCCCCATCTCAGCCGCAAACCCGGCAAGCACGTGTCCTTCTTCCAGATGCACGCCCCTTATGAGATAGAGGGTGGCTGGGAGAAGCGGGCCAAGGGACTGGAAGAGGCTATCCTGGCCAAGTGGCAGCGCGCGGCTCCCAACATGAAGCGGGCCAACATCATCGCCACCAACGACGAGACGCCGGAGGACATTGCCATCCGGTTCCCGAACATGCGCCGGGGAGGCATAAAGCACGGCGACTACCGGCCGGTGCAGATGGGCTGCTTCCGGCCCAACCAGGAGTGCTCTAGCACCAAGACGCCCATCGAGGGGCTGTACGTGTGCGGCGTATCGACGTATCCGGGGGGGTTGGTGCTCGGGGGGCCGGGATACCTCGGGGCCAACAAGGTGGCTGAAGACCTGGGCGTGAAGAAGTGGTGGAAGCCTACACCGGAGATGGAGAAGTACGTCAAGACCTACCTGACGTGAAGGCTCAGAATCGAGACGCCTGCGGGTGGGCAGGGCACTGCGAAACCCACCAAAGGTTCGACTCGATCTCCCTATCGCACGCGGCAAGACCTCTTGCTCCCAATCAGCAGGATAGTAGCATGCAATGTATACTGTCACAGTTGGTCACAAGGCATCTTGGCCCGCGGCCAACGAAAGGACGACTGGCAAATGGACATGGCACTCAAGGACAAATTCGGCCTTCTGTGGCGCAAGTACTTTAACAGCGCCGAACTCCCCATCTCCTTCTACTATGCGGACGAGGAGGGCCATGCGGAGAAGGTCAAGCCCGGATCCGTGCCCCGGTGCCTGATCGGAGCGCTATCAGAGGTCAGGAACGGAAGAGGGCTCTGCTTTGACGCCGACTCCATCGGTTGCCCCGGCGGCAGAAGATACACCGGCTTCGCTGACAAGCTGAGGCCCAACTTCGAGTATTTCCTTTCCTGTGGCATCCCCGGCCAGATGCAGGGCGAGCGCTACAAGAAGTCGCCAGAACTGGTGAAAGAGCTGCTGAAGCTCTCGCCGGCGTTCAAAGCGCCATCGCGCTTCATTGTCTTCAAGAGATGGGACCTGCTGGAGCGATCGGACAATCCGGAGGTGGTCATCTTCTTTGCCCGGCCCGATGTCCTGGCAGGCCTCTTCACCCTGGCGAATTTCGACGAGGCCGAGCCAAACGGAGTGTTCACACCGTTCGGCGCCGGCTGCTCTAGCATCATCCAATATCCATATCTCGAAGGAAGGTCGGTCCGCCCCAGAGGAATCATCGGCATGTTCGACATCTCCGCCAGGCCGTTTGTACCCCAGGACGTGCTCACTTTTTCGGTGCCCACGGTGAAGCTTGCCCGCATGATTGAGGATGCGGAGGAGAGCTTTCTCATCACGGACTCCTGGCAGAAGGTGCAAGAGAGACTCGAGTAGATTATGTCAAATGCCGCGAACGGCCAAAGGCCAGTTGCTGCACCCCGTTTCATGCCGGAATGGAGATGGCAGAAGAAGTGAGGCCCTCTTGAACACCATGCCTGCCCTGCTGTACTCCATGACCATTGACCGAGCGCTGGCCGGCATCAGGGCACGGGTTCCCGAGTTCTCCGGAATGAAGACTGGGGACAGGGTACTGGATGTCTGTTGCGGCACGGGCGCCCAGTCGTTCTGCTATGCCAGCAGGGGCATCATCTCCTGGGGAATCGACCTGGATCCCGGTATGATTGAATTCGCTGAAAACCGCAAAACGAGACTAGGTCTGGACAGCACCTTCTTTCAGAGGGCCAGTGCCATTAATCTGCCATTCAAAGACGGATTCTTCGACCACGCCTCCATCTCCATGGGACTGCACGAGAAGGAAGGTGCATCCAGGGACGGAATCATCTCGGAGATGCGGAGGGTGGTGAAGAAGGATGGTGCCCTGGCTATCGTGGACTACAGAGTGCCTTATCCCCGGGACGCCTATAGCCGAGCCGTCAGACTCATGGAGCAGATGGCGGGCCCGGACCATTTCCGGTGTTTCAGGGAATTCATCCAGGACGGGGGATTGGATTCGCTGTTGAGCCGGCATCACCTTCACGAAGAGAAGAGGGAGTACCTGCGGAGAATGCCCATGGCGATGGTGAAGGTCCGCAACGGCTAGGACACTGCCGGCCTAGCGGCACACCCAGACTTCTCAGGTTCCCGCGACCCTTCGTATCAGGGGATCACCCCGCCAGCATCAGTCAGGTCTACGGGTTGGCCTCGATCGTCCTCATGGGCCTCGTTGGTATCGATTCTCCCGGCGCGAGCATGTCGTGGAGCCACTCCAGGCAACAGTAGTAGAAGACCGCCATGAACAACGTCCCCACCAACGGCATCCCAACCACTACTGCCGCCGCCACCGCCACACTCTCGACTACCCTCGGGCGAATTGCCATTCTACCCTCCGTCTCCAGTCGTTGTGACTCAGTTGCTCCCCTTTGCCCGGCTGTTATCCACTAAGGTTCACACTGTAGTACTATGACCTGCATAGCATACCTCGTTATGCTTCGTCAACGATCGCATGAGGCTGCCCATCTGACCATCGCACTTCACCATCATGTCGGCGGCCCGGACGATCATAATCAGAGGGCAGTCCGTCAAGGACCATGCGCAGAACCGCCGCCCACACTTTCCCTGATCCCATCCGAGATAGAAGTTACATACAAGCCTCCAGTCATTCATCGATAATGGAAGGGCGAAATCCCGGAGGGAGGGAAACGAAATGCCGCTTTACGAGTACGAATGCCAGACTTGCGGCCGGCTGTTTGATGCCCGCCGCGGAATCGACGAGAGCGAATCTGGGATAGAGTGTCCGACATGCGGCGCGACTCAACCGAAGCGGCTCTTCTCGAGATTCGCTACCAGTTGCTCAGACGCCGGTTGCAGTCCCACCGGATTCAGTTGAGGCGGCGGTTGACGAGACAGGTTGTCTCGAAGCCTATTAGCCCCACCATTGTCTATTGGTGCCTCGATGTCGGGAGTGACCTGGACCCAAAGCTCGCGTGATACAATGGCGTATGATATCGGGCAGCCGATGCAAGGGAGGTGGACAGATGGAGCCAGTTCAGGGACTGAAGATCCGCAGCATGACGGAGCGGGATTTTTCCGGCATCGATGACGTAGACAAAAGAATCACGGGAAGGGAATGGGCCGGGGCGGCGGGCCGGAGGGCCAGCAGTCACTTCTGGGGATACTATCCTCCTCTCTCCTTCGTGGCTGAGGTCGAGGGCAGGATTATCGGCTTCATAATCGGCTCTATGGGTGGTCCTGAGTACTCCCTGCCGGTGAGCGGATGGGTAACCATTGTAGGGGTCGATCCGGACTACCAGGGTCGAGGCATTGGCAGAGCGCTGCTGAAGGCCTTCGTCGACGTCTGCGACATAAGCCGGATACCGTCCCGGCTCATAATCCCCCGGGACGAGCACTTCGAGAAGATGCTCCTAGCGCTGGGCTTTGAGCAGGGACAACTGGTGGACTACGTCCGAAAGATCAAGTGATCTTTCGGTCACGGTCTTATGGAAGAGATGGAGGAGCACATGAAGAGCATACAGGACGTGATTGTCTCCCGGAGGAGTGTCAGGAAGTGGAAATCCGATGCGGTTTCTGATGGAGACATCAAGGATATCCTCGAAGCGGCGATGAATGCCCCATCGGCAGTGAATGAGCAAGCGTGGCAATTAGTGGTGCTGACCGGGAAGATCCTTGAAGACTTCGTGAAGATCAACGCCAATACTCCCAAAGGCTCACCCGTGGGGATCCTGGTTTGCGGCGACAAGAATCTGGACAAGCTCGGGGGATTCTATGTGCATGATTGCTGTGCTGCCACGCAGAACATTCTTCTCGCGGTTCATGCCAAAGAATTGGGGGGAGTGTGGACAGCCATCTTCCCCAATGCCATCCCGGAAGTGCGACGGCTACTGAATCTGCCGGACTACATCATCCCACTCGCCTTCGTTCCCTTTGGACACCCCGCTTCACAGCAGACCAAATCGACGAGTCGCTACGACGAAACGAAGGTGCACCGAAACGGCTGGTAGGCTCTCAGGTTGTGGCGCCGCGCAGTTTCGGCGAAACCGCGCTGTACGGCCAGGATGGTCACCCCTACCTCAGGGCAGCTAGAACCTTCTTGGTTTCCTTCTCCAGGGCTTCCAGAGAAGACACATTGATAATAGTGAAGTCCGCTATGGCGATAGGCCCGCCTTTGTTGAGCTCTTGTATCTCGGCAATGTCCCGGCTGGCAGCCTCTTCGCGCGTCAGGGGCCGGATCGGCCGCTTTGCCAGCCTCTGATGCCTGGTCTCAGGAGATGCCCAAACGGCAACGACGGCGAAACGCTCGCCGTAGCGGTTCCTCATCAGAGTGTACTCTTCCCAGGAGTAGAGGCCATCCACCACGGCATTGCCGGATTCCAGAAGGCGGTCAATCTTGGGCAGGCTCAGCTTGGCATAGGCGGCCATTCCGTGCTCCGTCCTCAGTTGCTGCCGGACAAGCCGTTCGTTCTTCTCGTTCAGCTCGAGTCCTCTCCGCCTGACTTCCTCGTCGGTGATTTCCCCAAATCTGACCTTGGCAAATCCGGCGTTCTCAAACACCCTGGCCACCTCTGATTTCCCTGATCCGGCCATACCGACAATCGATACTACTTTCATGAATGCTTCGTCTCCAATACGATCACTGGCTGAGTTTTGTTAACCCCCTGGCCCCCACTCTTGGGGGGAGATTAGGGAAGCTGGGGGACACCCCTCATCCTGAGGCGAGTCTACGACCAGACTCCCGGCAGGAGGTGTTCTGCACATCTTCTCCCGTAGCCCCCCTACCGGCTATCCTTGGGTCGAAGGCTCTCTCTTATCCCGTCTTCCTCGTGGGCCAGCAATTCCTTCAACTCCGCCGCATCATAGCTCTTCACGCCGACACCCCGTTCTCTCATATGCACCTTCGTGACCCCGGAGTTGATTATCAGTTTCTTGCAGATCATGCAAGGCCCGTACATCTTGTCGTGCTCTCCACGGCTCTTGTCATAGGCTTCCTTGTTTCTCTCGCTGGAAATGTACATCTCGCCGCCGACTATGCTGACACCTGTCCTGGCGGCGTTGATGATGGCATTCTGTTCTGCGTGCACACTCCGGCATAGTTCGTATCGCTCACCGGGGGCGATATTAAGCTCCCTCCGCAGACATATCCCGGTATCAATGCAGTGATCTGTCGTCCTCGGAGAACCCACATAACCGGAGCTGAGCTCCACACCGTCCTTGCTGACAATGATGGCCCCTATCTTTCTTCTCAGGCACGTGCTCATTTCCGAAACAACCTCGGCCCGGTTCAAGAAGTGCTCAAACTTGTCGGGTCTCTTCACCTTGGGCCAACGAGTAGTCACTGATCACCCCCTCAACTTGAAAAGCTGCTCACAACAATCATGCCCGTGCCGACATCTATCATCTTGAAGCGTGGTTTGGCGGCGTTCCGCTTCGGTCACTATCCCTAGATACCGGAGAGGCTGCCTTGGCCGCTGGAGCTTGCCGCTTTTCGCATTCGTTGCTGTGGAATCGTACATGGGATTCAGTGACAGTGTCAAGCTGGGGCACCCGGCGGCTACGGGCGAAATCATCACGACCACCACTTGCCCTGGCCTTGCCTGGTGATAGCGTTGCAGATCAGTGAACGTCTTTGTGTAGGAGACGGCAAATCCTGATGACCAGAGGCAAAGGAGGATGTGTTACCGAGAAGCCAACAATACGAATCAAAGCACTGGGCTCGAAAAGAGTGAGGTAGTCCTGTCTTGCTTCCAATACTGCTTGAATACCGAGGGTCCTGATGGCTTGGCAGTAGGCTCGGAATTCAGTGAACCATTGCACAGCGAACCACCATATGATGAATCCTACCAGTAGACCCACCCAACTCAAGGCGAACCATAAACCTAAAGGCAATAGGACTGCCAAGAGGTAGTAGATGGGACCATGTAGTTCCTTCTTGTGCGTTACCTCATGAACTATTGTCTCATTGAGCAACTTCTCGCTTCGAAACACCAATTCATGCAACCCAATAGTGTTGACTGCGGTGGTAATGCCTGCAACGTAACCCTTGGCAAAAACGACAACCTCTTGTTCTTGCCCATTGGGGTGCTTAACGACACTGAGTCCCTTGAACTCGCTTCCATATATGCGGATTTCAAGCTTCGTGGCGGCCAAAAGGAATCTATTCACGGTTCCTCAACTCCATCATGGTGCATGCATCTCTCTCAGATGCGCCTAGAATAGTGCGGCCTGGCAGACAGAGTTGACCTGAGTTTGGACGCAGGGCCGCCACAAGAGTCAGCGATGCCAGCGATAACGCCGTGATGAAGAGTGCCATGGAGGTTGCATTCGGGTGTTCGCCGAAGGTTTCAGTTCTACCCAAATCGCTGAAGAAGTTGATCCAGAAGGAATAGCCCGTCGTATCGTGATCCGCATAGGACCCACCCGGGTACAGGAACATGGCTACGACGGTGAGGAGGATGAACTGCACACCACCGACCATCGCCAGGATGAACGCCCACCGCCTCCAGTTCAGACCGCTGATCCGCAAGCCCACACCACCTTGTCTGATCCAACGTCACCGAGGTGATCCAAGTGATTCGAAGTTGCCTCGGACGATACCAGAATAGACCACAGGGAGTCAAACAGCCAGACTGAACATCCTTCTTTCTATCTAACGGAAACGCTTCAGGAGTGTTGCAGGATCGTGCTGAGGACAGCAGCCTTATTCGTTGGAGAAGGCCATAGTCACATCTGTTCCATTGTTTCTGTCTGCCGCGGCGCTATCCATTTCACGACGTATTCAAGATCGCCAGCGTGGAGATCCGGTTGCCCAGTCTCCCAACTCCCGGCAAGTCCGGCCTCAAGGGCAGCCAGTTCGAAATGACACATCGCAATTCCCATGTCTAAGCGCTGAAGGTCTATTGCACGGTTCAACCTGTCGTATCCGGGCGTTCGCCTCAGATAGAAGTGGAAAGCGCCCTGTTCTCTATGATATACGACTCTCCAAGGCTGATTGTTGGACGCCGAAGGCCCGAGTCTCAGGCATTCGAGCGCGACAGCATATCCGCCTGCCGACTCTTTGGTCAGAGGCACGTTCACGTCTCCATCAAAGAACAGCTTCTCCCAAGGCTTTCGCTGATCAGACCGGGCAAGACGCCTCAACGCCCTCTCTCTGATTGTCCTATTGTGAGCTGCATAGCCAATCGGGCTGATCGCGGGGACGACTTCGCTTTGAGAGACACTCATCTTCCTGGCGAAACTCGCCCTCTTGAAAGTGCCTCCCAGCCAGCAAGTACCCAAGCCAAGGTTGGTCACACCAAGTATGACCTTCTCAAAACAATAGCCCACGTCCTCCATTGCTCCCGGGCCGCCGTTGACGGCGCCGGCAATGTACATCTTTGCCCCTTTGATAAACCCATATGTTCCCAGAGACTTGACCTCGTCCCTCTCGGCCTCCGATAGATCGATCAGTTCGAATCGCACTCTGTTTCCGTGCACGCCCTTGTTTTCTGAGCCAAGCAGATCGAGTATATTCTGCTTCTTTTCATCCTCGATAGGCTGATCTGAATAGGTTCTAACAGAAACTCGCTTGTTGATTGCGTCAATCGCCCACCCCATACGGATTCACCTTCCTTCTGTGCTCTGCACTCTACAGCACATCTTGCCCCACCGAACAAGGTTCGTCAGCGACTTTAGTCCCCAAAGCGAGAAGACCGGTGCAGCTCAACGGCGAATTCTCGGGGTCGATTGCCTGCGCTCACCCATCCTGGCCCTGGCTTAACCCACTCCTGGTACGGCCAAAAGAGACGGCGCACACTGGGCAAGCGCCTACTCTGCCTTCACGTCGCACGAAGTGACAAACCGGCACGCTTTGCACTTCCGCCGATTTCTGGTCCCCACCGGTATGGCTTCTCCATCGACAAGTTGCCTGATTCTGAAGATCGCCCTCTGCACTTCCTCTCGATGCCCCTGGGTAAACGGCTGGGCCCAAACCTCATACCCCGTTTCCTTGTTCCGTATCCCAGCCACAATCGGCAACCTAGGGTTGTGCTGTTCCTCAAAAGCCAGGCAGTAGCCCCAAGCCTGCATTCTGCTGCCTGGCCATGCCATATCGCCAGGTTTGTCGTCGATCACCAGTATCCGGTCAGGCATGAAGACGATCTCGTCTATGCACCCCTCGATGTCAGTCCCCTCTACGGAGACTTCCCTGGCGGAAACGACAATGCCTTCCTCACCAGCCTTAGCCATAGCATCGTCAACGCAGAGCTCATGCTTTGCCGCCGCCTTGTACGCTTCCTCCAGAGAAGCCTGGGCTGCTTTGCCCTCTTCTGTTTCCGCCTTTGGCTCCGGCGTAGCCCCCCGACAGTGCTCCAGATAGATCTGGTACTCACAGTAGGCGTAGCTGTTCAGCCAGGTTGCCGGGATTCTGTTCACAGTTCCATTTCCTTCCAGCCGCACTGGCTAGCCATCGTCCTGCCGATAATTCAGGCCCTGTCCCTGTCTGCGGAGATCAGCCGCCTCTCTCCTTCAGCATCCGGCGGGCCCTGTCCACCATCGGCTGCGGGTCGAATCGCTCTTCGCCGCAGACGCCGCATACGGGTGTCCCGCCACGATTCACCCACTGGTGCACATGGTCCAGGATTAGGCTCCTCGACCACAGGCAGAGGTGGGCATGTGAGTCCATGCGCACCTCCGGGCCCGCATCAGGAAGAGGCGGGAAATCATCATGCTCCAGAAGTCGCCAACAGAACATGCCCATGAGGACATAGGCCAGAGTCTTCTCGTTTTCGTATTCCCACCACCTGCCGTCTGAGGGAGATTTGTCCTGCATATCCTTTGCCCAGTCCCAGTACTTCATAGACTCGCTCAAACCGTCCAGCGGCGTCATGGAGTCGTACTCCTTCAATACGCTGTCCAGCCCGAATGCCTGCTTGAGTAGTGCGAAAGCTTCCGCCTTTGTCACTGTGCCTCCCAGCCCGTCGCCACCGGGTTGAACCTCAGTCTCGAGTCGCCCTGATAGACTTCCTCTGTGGAATTATAGCATTCCGATCCTGGCTCACACACGGATGCGTTTCCCAATCCGCGAGGACATGCGAGGCAGGCCTTTGTGGGAACGCTAGCTGAGTCGCTCCGAGGCACTGTCGGCTTGAGCGCAAGTAACTTCAGAGGCTGCGCATGGGCTGGCGGTGATGAGTGACTGGAGGCGAAGAGACAGAAGAGGAGCAAGATCTGCAGCTAGTGATGGAACTGCATCTCAGCACCAATCAGGGCGGAGCCTCTTCGCCGTAGAGTCTGCCTAACCCCTTGCACTTCGGACAGAGGACGAATCCCTTGAATATCCGCTCGCATCGAGAACACGGCCCGACAACCACCCAGGACGAGTTGCGGGCCTCCCCTGTGCCCTGGCATTCCGAACACACCACCAGGCCCTTTCCCCCACAACGAGGACAGATGGCCTTGTATTCCTCCAGCGGCACATTCTCTTTGCGCTTGCTTCCCTCGGTTCCATCCGGTGACTGCATGTTCAGTGTATCTCCCAGCCGACAGTGTACGACAAGACGGCCGTGGACACAAAGGGGATGGGCAAGACAATCCGGGGGTCGGTGCACACGCACCGGCCCCCAGGTCAGCCTCCCGGAAAGCCGAAAATGAGACCGGAATGTGACAGGTTCTCGCGCTACGAGAACGAGTGATAATCCCAGCGCCTAACGACGCACTTGCCGCCGGGAGTAGCCGAGGTCCTCGTCATCATCTCTGGTGGTCATATAGACCCGCAGTGCGAATGCGATCACCCACAAGGTGACTAGTCCCACAACCCCCAGCCCCCAACTATAGGCGTCGTCAAACACGCCTACAGCAAGTACCAGTATCCCGGAACCAAACAAGAGAGCCGTGAAAGAATTCAGAAACCGCACCATTCTACCATACCCCTCCATCAAATGAATGTGTATCTGCATTTGGCATCTAGTCAGTTGCGAGTGTTGGCAATAGACTTCTGGCTGACATAGCCATCATGCACCTGCAGGGCCATGACATCGGATACTATCCTCTCTATTGCCTCAGCCTCTTCATGACTGGTCTCTCGCACTTCATCCCTGAGCGCCAACAGATTTCTTACGATGCTACCGTAGCCCATTGATCTCTTTGCCTCTTCAGTCGTCATGGGATTCCTCCTTTGCCGCTGTCGGATTCGCGTCGGTCCTACAAGAGCCTGGCCTGTCGGGGCCGAAACCGTTCCGCTTGTCTACGTCTGTCTACGTTAGACGTGCGTGTTTCTCATCCCCAACGTCCCAAATACAGCTACAAGCATGACACACTAGAGCGCAATTGTGTATCCATTGAACTGCGTATTCTGCTATCCCAAACACCGTATTTCCGGCGTGTCGGACTACTTAGCCATCCGCCGGAACTCCCCTGACCCGCTGTCATGCGAGGCCTTAGGTTCGTGAGACAGGCTGCGAGCCATCCATCACAGACTGCACCAGGGAGTGAAAGAGATCACTGCCGGGGGTTTGGGGGGTCCCCCCTTGCCAACATCCTCCACGCCTGGGGGCAACTTCCGTTCGACGTCCAGGCTCTTGCAAGCAACCACATCGCATCTGTGCCGCTCAACCAGGATTACTCCTTGACTCGGCGCAACTCGATGGTCACCGCATTCGCTTTGTCTATGCAATCCCACTGCATCACGTCAGGATCTCCCCAAGGGAAACCTCCTCCATACTCCAGCAGAATGATGAAAGGGAAGATGTCATGATAGAAGTATCCACACAGGCCGCCGGAGGAATAGCCGCTCAGTTCAAACTGGTCTCCCGTCTTGTGGCCAATAGTGCAAGCTCCCTTGACGCCCTTTATGGTGCCGGTCACCCGACAACTGCCATTTGACATCCGTTGCGCCTCCTGAGATCAAGTTGAGAAGACGATCACCTTACCGAGTTAACCTGTCCACGCTTGAATGCAGAATCCGCCGATTTCTAACGGCATTCTAGCATTTCTCAAGCGTGATTCTAACAGAGACCTGCTACTATTCTACTCCGCAATGGGACGTCAGGAAGAGCACGATGAACAGGGTTGGTCGATGAGAATCGGTGCCAACAACAACTTCTGCCAGACTGCAGGAGACGGGTCAAGGTTCAAGAACCGAGCGACAATGGTCAACTACGAGCCCTGTGTGCCGGATGCGGCGAGGCCATCTACTTCTGGAAAGGAATCTGTCAACGACTGGCACGAGAGGAGAGTCGCACACCAAGAACTGAAAATCGATCCGGAATGGCAAATAAGTGAAAAAGGCTGTCGAGAAGCTTTGCCTAGAAGCGGCTTCAGGAAAACGTAAGACTTGTGGGAGGGCTTCCTGAGAGCCCGACAAGCCTCACTTGCCGGATAGAACATAGAAGCGGGACGTCCCCGGATGGGACGTCCCGCGCTATTTCATCGCCAGGATGAAGGCCGAAATCAAGTCCGGAACCCTATCAAGGAAAGCAGGCGCTTCTCCCACCCGTCTGTGAGCTTCACTCCGCGACCAGACTCAGTCCGCGCCGACCCGGAAATCTGCACATTCGGCCTAGGGCTAGACTCGATCACCCATGCATACGTTCAGGAGAAAGGCCGCAACGTAACTGTCATTGCACTGCAGATTGAATAGGAGGGCAGCCACGCGGGCATCATTCCACCCACCTGCCGCCGAGACAGACTTCACCTCTGTTGGTGCATCAATCGCCTGGCCGGGCAACCATGCAGCCTGCGGAACGCTGGAATAGCTGCTCGTTTGCGTCATGGTATCCACAGTCATCATATCCCTCCGTCGCTTATCCCTCTCTTTGCTCAGACACTGGGAGCGGTGAGGAAGAAGAGGTCTGCCTCAGCCCGCGCCTCCGACTGCTCTGACTGCCAGCGTGCCCCGCTTCATTGCCAGCACAGGCTGGCCCAGAACTCCCTCACATCGAGGCATCCTGACAATCGGACCAACAGCCAGTTCGACAGCTCCGCCACAACCCGAATACCCTGATTCCACTTGCTATTGTCTCGTCTCACACGGCCATTGGTGCCTGTCCAAGCACTACACTGGGCTACTTCCAGGAACCACATCCCTTTGCCTGCAGCACATGTTCCCCGCTGGTCCGGTGCCCGGGAATTACATTCGCCTTGGCGCCAGCCCTTGACTCGGCAATCGACATGTCCCACATGCCTCTCAATCTGGCATTGCCGATGACAGACCTCGCCAATCCCAGCAGAGCCAGCGCCCCACTGTTCTCTCCTCTGCTCAACTGAGAGGCGCAGGTCAGGCACTCTTGTCCGCTCCTGCACCCCTGAAGGAACTGCGGAACAGCTTCCTGGCTGGACTTTGATCCGGCCGTGAGACAGTCAACTGCCTCTGCCACAGGCGAAGAAACCTTGACGGTTCCTGTCAGCTTGATTCTGCCCATAGCGATAGCCCTTCCCCTCTTCTTCCCAACCTAGTCTCTTGCCACAAACCCGGTGTCGTTCCAGAGAACGGGCCAGGATATCCTCCAGGAACCCTTCTCCTTGACAAAGCTCATGTTCTGCCAGGTGACGTTGCTGCGAATGATCTGGTTGACAGTGCCACTGGCTCTTGAACCAGCAATCATCAAATCCGTAATGGCTTCAACACTGACGTGTTCATGAGACGACTTCGCTCGCTTCAGCAGGTCTATCGCCCCGTCCGTATCCTTCCCCATGCCGGTCTCCGAGACATAGTTCAGACACTTGTCATAGTGCCCCAGGTTGTAGGCCTCGAAGAATCCCCTGACGGTAGCCCAAATAACCTGGGTATCCCAGTCCCAGGAGGTGAACCAGAAAGCCTCAGAATCCGTCGAAGTTCTCCCAACTGCCCTAGGCACAGTCGGGCATTCCACGAGTGCCTGCGGCCCGCCGCTCTTGACTAGAGAGCGCGGTGCCTCCAATGTCGTTATCTGTCTACTCATGCCAACAGTTGTCCCCCTTCTACAAATGCTCAGATGGGCTTCCCTGGAAATCCCGAGCCCAAAGAGTCTAACAGCCCCATCTCTCCCGTACCTCTCAAGCGGTCTCAGCGAAATCACAAAACTGTTACACGAAGAGGGCTGTGAACCGGGCTTCACATCACTGGAACCTCGACACCGCAGGGAGCAGCGACGCGCTCACTGAAGTGCGTTGGGGAGAGAAGAGGGCTTCACAATTCGTGAGGATAGAGGATATCTCTGAAAGGAGAGGGAGACAGGCACACGGACAGTCACGGCAGGAAATGACGGTCACAATTACCAGCCGGAGTATCACAGCAGCTCTGAGACCTCTGGGCTTGCGCTCCGCTCTTGCCGTGACAGTGGCAAAGCGTACACCCTGTTCTAGGGCTCTGCAGTAATGAGGGCCTCCAAGCGGTCATCGACAATCGCCAAGCATAATCATGGCACGTTCTCATCATGATGTGTTCTATGTCAGATCTTCACGATCTCGGCTCTGACATCCTCGCCAATCGTCAGAAGGCCATAGGACTCGCGGCAGCGGCCCGGGTTGAACATCAGGGTACCTCTGATGCGCTCGTTGCAAGACAGGTGAGAATGACCGAAGATAATGACGTCCACGTCGTCGAACTCGCCGCGCACGCGGCCGGCTATTCCCCATGGAGTACCCGAACCATGAATGATCCCAATCTTCTTCCCGGCCACCACGAACAACTCCTTGCGCGGCAATGCCATCCTGATCGTCCTGGAGTCCATGTTGCCGCAGACAGCTTTGACTTCTCTCAGTGCCCTGAGCCCTTCCAGAACAGCAGTCTCAGTGAAATCGCCGGCGTGGACAATCAGGTCCACGTCAGCCAGAGCTTTCAGCATCGGGCCCGGCAATTCGTGTATCGATCCAACGTGAGTGTCAGTGAGCACGGCGAGTTTCATGGTCTGGCTCCGTCATCCAAAGTGACGAACAAGCTCTTTTCAACCCCCTGTCCCCCTTTCCGCCTGAGGCGGATCTTCGATCTTGGGGAACGATTATGGGATTTGGGGACATCCCTCTCCTGAGGCGAGTCTGCGACAAAACCCCCGGCAGGAGGAGTCCTGCACCTCTAGGCCTCACTACAGCTGGCTCAGTATCTCCGCCACTTTGCTGGCCGTCGTTCCCGTCAGCGTGGCGCACTTCTCGATGGTCTCGGGCCCCTTCGGGCCAAAGTAGTGATTGACCACATCGTTCATGTCAAACCAGTTGACGCCGGTGATTTCTGAGCAGACGGTGCTCTTGAACATGGGCTTGAACCAGAGGGTCAACCGGTGCGAGGGTTCGAAAGCTGGGAGGACAGCCTCCAGCCCTTGATCGATCCTGGCTCGCCCCACTCTGGCGCTGATGAGCACGAACCCCGTGGTCAGAGCGCCGCAGGTCAGGCCGCAGCTTCCTCCACCCTGGAGACCGCCTATGGCTTTGAACCAGAAATCGTCCCTGATCTCCAGAACCTCTTGAAAAGCCTGGAACATCGATTGAGCGCAGCCAAAGCACTTCTTGTAGTTCTCATAGGCCAGTTCCCCCACTCTGGCCCGATTGGCCTCTGAGGTGAAGACCTCTTTGGCTCTCTTGTCGAAGAACTCAGCGAAATCAGCCCCAGCTTTGGACTCACTGCTAGTCACGGTATCTCCTTTCCCGACCCCAGAATATCACTACCCCGGTTGTTGCTTACAGACGCCGGTCTCCTGCCGGCAAGAGAGGCCACTCCCCGAGACTGTCTCGTGACTCACACTCAACCTCCTGGTCCCCCACTCTCCTCCAGCCTGTCATGGCGAGGAACCCTTCCCCCTAAGGGTGACGCGGCCATCTCGGGGCAGTGGTGGCGCACTACTGGCTGCTTGCACTTCACTCCTAGATTGCCTCGCCTTCCCCTCGCTACTCTCGGAGAATGGCTCGCAATGACAAATAGTTAAGGGAATTTGAGGGACACCCCCCAAACCCCCTCGGCAGGGACGAATCCCTGCACCTTCTAGAGACAGGCACCCCAAGGACAGAAAGGAGGGTTCCTTCACCTCTCTGTTCTCCCTCTCGGGAAATGGCGGTGATCTCGGTGCAGCCCGAATACTCACAACAGGGACTTACCCCCTTTACAGACACCCTTCCTCAGAATCCGCTCAACTACTGCCCAACCGCATGCAGAGCGGCGATGTACCCGAACACCATCGACGGGCCGATGGTGGCACCCGCGCCGGCATATGAGTTCCCCATCACTGCGGCAGAGCAATTGCCGGCGGCATACAATCCCTCTATCGGCGATCCATCCTGGCGCAGCACCCGGGCATGATCATCTGTGACTAGTCCGCCTTTGGTACCGAGATCGCCGGGCCAAAGCTCGATGGCATAGTACGGCGGTTTGGTGAGCGGACCAAGACACGGATTCGGCCTGACAGAGGGATCAGCGTAGAAGCGGTCGATGTTGTTGTCACCTTTCTTGAAGTCAAGGTCCTTGCCAGTGACCGTGTACTGGTTGAACCTCGCCACTTCGGCCGCCAACCCCTGGGGATCTATGCCACACTTCTCCGCCAGATCCTCAAGCGTGTCCGCCACCTTCAGGTAGCCGCTCGATATGAACTTCTTCGGCGTATACATGGGCATCATCGGACCGGCGGGATACCTGCTGCGAAAGCGCTTGTCCATGATGAAATAGGCTGGAATAGCGCCCCCTTCTCTGAAGTGATTGGCATACTGATTCTTGACCACGTCGATATACGGAGCGGCCTCGTTGGTGAAACGCTTCCCCTTCTTGTTCACGATGATGCAGCCCGGAAGAGACCGATCGACGATGCTCATATTGGGCATCTCCTCGCCCGGCGCCAGGCTGGTGGGCATCCACCAGGCGTCATCCATGAACTCCACCGTCGCCCCGAGTTCGAGGCCCATCCGGATACCATCACCATCGTCAGCGGGAGAGGCCACCGTCCAGGCGTCAGTGATAGGCTGGCGCTGATACTTTTCTCGCATGGCCTTGTTATGGGCAAAACCTCCGGCAGCCAGGATCACCGCTTTGTTGGCCCTGATGCGAACACCGTGTCCGGCCTTCTGGGCTTCCAGGCCAATAACGCGGCCGCCCTCAACAATCAGATGGCTCGCGGACGTATTCAGCCAGACCGGGATGTTGCGGTCGGACAGGGACAGCCGCAGTCGACCTGCCAGAGCATTCCCCAGAGTCCGGCGGGTGTCGATGCTGGAAAGGCTGCGGAACGGGTTCAGTACGTACAGTGCAAAGACGCGGGCCGCCCTCATGCGCCCCAGCATTGAGGAGTCCAGTAGCCGGTGCGCGTCGTAGGCCGTGGCCATCATTCTGCCGAACACTCGCGCCTGATGCGGCACTGGACGTAGCCCCGCCAGCGTTCTTCCGAGTCTCCTGGCGTCAAAAGGCACCGCTTCAATGGTGCGGCCGCCCCCGGGCCTGCTGCCTGGGACGTCCGGATAGTAGTCGGAGTAGCCCGGTACAATCTGAAACCGGACGTGGCTCTTCTCCTCCAGGTAGCTGACCATCTCCGGGGCAGTCTTGACATACGCCCTCAGCCGCTCGTCGGAGACCTTGCCGGCAGTGACAGCCTTCAGATACGTCAATGCCTCTTCCGGTGAGTCCGGCAAACTCGCTTTCTTCATCAAGTGGTTGTTCGGTATCCAGATGGACCCACCAGACATGGCCGTCGAACCACCGTAGAGGCCGCTCTTCTCTATCACCAGGGCATCAGCACCGTGATCCTTGGCGATCAGAGCCGCCGTCATACCCCCACCACCAGAACCCACCACCAGCACGTCGGTTGTTTGGTCCCACCTCTCGTCCATCGCCCTCACCATCCTCTCGCCAAGAAGATCCTCGATTGGGTTTCATCAACCCCCCGTGTCCCCCATTCTTGGGGGATAAGAAAGGAGAACTGAGGGACGCCCTCAGACTCCCGTCAGATACGCTCCGCTTATCTGCACCCCAATCTTGGGGGGACATTAAGGAAATTGGGGGACTCCCCTGATCCTGAGGCGAGTCTACGACCAAACCCCCGGCAGGGACGAGTCCCACCGCCCTCTGCGCATACAGCTGGCAAGGTACGTAGAGAAGCGTGAAGGCGATCGTCTCTCGTTCGTCACCCTCGGACTCCAGGCAGGAGGCTTCTCATGCATCTCTTGATTCAGAGGTTCCCCATCATTGGATGCGCTTCAGTGTGTAGGCATCAGCTCAGCAACTCAACGCTGGTCTCGCAGAAGCGAGTCTCGCCAGTCGGTTGCGCTCTGTCTTGCTGGGTACGCAGCAGCCAAAGTTGAGATGGGCGGAAAGGCCTAGGCCGAGCTCGGCACAAACTTGTCGATGACTTCCAGCAATCCCTCCACGCTGAAGGGTTTGGTGATATATCCGTCAGCGCCAACGTCGGCACTCAGTCTCTCATTAAGCTTGTGGCCTATGGCAGAGACCATAACTACAGGGGTGGACTTGGTCTGGGGATCCATCTTGATCTCATGGCAAGCGGAATAGCCGTCTTTCCCGGGCATCATGATATCCATCAGGACCAGACTCGGCTTGTGCAGCCGCGTCAACTTCACCGCTTCTTCTCCATCCACTGCCTCAAGAATCGTATAGTCCCGGCCCAGCATCCGGAGCACCATCAAGCGGATGTTCGCCTCATCATCAGCGATGAGTATCTTTGTGTCGACCATCTGTTCCTTCCCTTTCAGCCCTGCGCGGAGAAACTCACATCCTCCCGATCACACCACGATATTAGCACGGGGGCGAACGACCATCAACCGCCTGACGATCGTCTCGGGTCGTGGAGCGAAACGCGTGGGCGGCGCCCGGTCAGAGAAGTGGCATCTGGAGACTTGGTTTAGGCAAATTCGGGGCTGGGACATCAACGCTGTTGAAATGCGTTTCCATCTCGCCCCAGTTCCTGCCGACCTTGACGTCGACCTTCAATGGGACGCTCAGCTGCATGGCCCCAGACATGATTTCTTTCAGCAAGCTCCTGGCTTGTTCCGCTTCTTCCAGAGGCGATTCCAGCAGCAGATCGTCATGGACCTGGAGAATCAGCCGACTCTTCAACCCGCGTCTGTCTATTTCCCTCTGTAGATTGACCATAGCCACCTTGATGATATCCGCCGCCGTGCCCTGAACAGGCATGTTGATGGCCATCCGTTCTGCTGCTTCCCTTACCTGACGATTGCCGGAGTCCAGGTCCGGAATGTACCGCCTGCGGCCCATTACCGTCTCCACGTAGCCTCTCTCCCTGGCCTTCTGCTTGGTGGACTCTAGGTAGCTCTTCACACCGGGATATCTCTGAAAATAGGCCGCGATGAACTGGGCGGCCTGCTCGCGTGACAGCTCAGTAGCCTGCTCCAGTCCGTAGCCGCTCATGCCGTAGAGGATGCCGAAGTTTACTACCTTGGCCACGCGGCGCTTGTCCGGAGTGACCTCGGTTATGGGCACGCCGAACACCTCCGCAGCCGTGGCCGCATGGATATCTTTGTCTTCCCTGAAGGCAGTCAACAGTCGATCGTCCTGGGAGAGATGCGCCAGAATCCGCAGCTCTACCTGGGAGTAATCGGCGCTGACGAGAACGCAAGACGGCGCCGCCACAAAGGCCTGCCGCACCTGCTTCCCCAGTTCCCCGCGTATCGGGATGTTCTGCAGATTGGGCTCACTGGATGAGAGGCGCCCGGTGGCCGTGGCCACTTGGTTGAAGGTGGTATGCAGTCGGCCTGTTCTGGGATCAACAAGAGCCGGCAGTGCATCGATATACGTGGACCGCAGCTTCGTGAGCTGACGGTAATCCAGGATCGGCTTGATGATGGGATACTCATCCTTGAGTCCTTCGAGAACAGAGGCATCCGTGGAATAGCCGCTCTTGGTCTTTCTCCCCCCTCGCAGTTTCAGTTCGCCAAACAGAACCGTGCCCAACTGCTGCGGTGAATTGATGTTGAAACGGTGACCGGCAAAGCCGTAGATCCTCTCCTCCAGCGACACCAACTGCCGGCCCAGGCTTTGTGACATCTCTCGAAACAGGTTGGTGTCTAACATGACCCCGTTTCTCTCCATGCCGGCCAGCACCGCCACCAGGGGCATCTCCACCTCGGCGAACAGCTTCATCAGCCCTTGCCGTTCGAGCTCGCTCTGCAACAAAGGGCGCAACTTGTCGATGGCCCTGGCTTCGCTGCAAGCATTCTTGGCCATCTCCACAACGTTCACTTCGGTGAAGAGGCTTCGCTTGGCGGGCGGCTGCTGCGGCAGCGCTATCTCCAGACCCAGCTTGCTCAAGGCCAGGGCCGGAAGCTCTGCTCCTTTCTCACCCAAGAGATAGGCTGCAATCATGGTATCGAACTCTAGGGGGCGCAGTTCCACCCCCTGTTCGGCGAGACTCTTGATGACCTCCTTGCCATCGTGAGCCAGTTTTCCAATCCGTTCATCGGCCAGCAGAGGCCGCAACTGCTCCAGCGAACGCTGCAAGTCCAACCCTGCACGTCCGAGAGGAAGGTAGTAGGCCGCATCAGATGGAATGCCCAGGACTAACCCAACTATCTCTGTGCTGCTCCGCTCTCGGCGTTCGGTCACCAGGCGGACAATCAATGACTTGGCCTCAGAAAGCTTGGCGACCGCTTGCTCCAGAGCCTCTGCAGTATCCACCAGGGTGCAATTTCCATCGTCCGGCGCCTGGCTTACCGCCGCCTTCTCCTTCATTCCGTCGAACTCAGGCAGCCTGTTCAGCACTTTGAAGAACTCGAGTTCGCGGAAGAGTTGCACCACCGCATCGCGGTCATACGTGCCGGCCCGGCAACTCTCCAGTTCGAACTTGATGGGCACATCGGTGACAATGGTGGCCAGCCTCATGCTCTGCCTCGCCTGTGCCTCCTGAGCTATGAGGGTCTCCCTGAGCTTGTCCGGCGTCACCTCGCCAATGCGCTGATAGATGCCGTCAATGCTGCCAAACTGCTGGATCAGCCTGGCAGCCGTTTTCTCACCAACACCGGGGACTCCCGGAATGTTATCCGACGGATCACCCTTCAGGCCCTTCAGGTCAGGAATCTGCTCCGGAGCGATGCCGTACTTCTCGAACACAGCCGCCGGATCGTTCAGAGCGGATTCTACAAAGCCCCTCTGTGGCAGCAGGACCTTCGTCTTCTCAGAGACGAGCTGCAGTTCATCGTTATCGCCGGTGACGATAATGGTATCCATCCCCTCAGCAGAGACTTGGCGCGAGATAGTCCCCAGAACATCGTCAGCTTCGTAGCCGTCCAGTTCGAAAATGGGAATCCCGAAAGCCTTTACCACATCCCTCACGCGGCCGATCTGGCGCACGAGCTCATCCGGTGCCTTGGGGCGCTGGGCCTTATACTCCTCGAATTCCAGGTGCCTGAAGGTAGGAGTCGGGCGATCGAAGGCTACGGCCAGATGGGTAGGCCGGTAATCCTGAATCACCTTGAGCAGCATCAGGACGAAGCCGTAGACGGCCCCAGTCGGCTCTCCGGTCTTGCTGGCTGAAAGCAGCGGCAGCGCATGAAAGGCACGGTGCACCAAAGCATGGCCATCGAAGAGAACCAGGAGTGGCTTGCCCAAGTTGATTACCTCCAGTTGCAGCCGACGCCCTATTCTACTCGATCGAGCCAAAGCCTCACAAACCAACCGCTTCGGGGGTGGCACGAAGGGCTGCCAGAGAACAGTCGATGCGGGATGACAAGATGAGCATCTGATGCCGGATGCGCCACTTAGACGATGTTTTCTCACCATTGACGATGCCAGGGAGGCCCGATATACTTACGCCTTGGGGCGCAGCATGATTCCGGCATTAGACGATGCCGGTAGCGATGGTGGAATCATCGGTGGGATGGTTCGATGTGCATGAAGGTGATTGACATGGAGAGGGATCATTAATGGCGCGATTCATGAATGCTTTCACGGCTCTTCTGTTCGGCTGCGGCATACTGGTGCTTTGTGTGGGCCTATTTGTGCCCGATGCCTACAGTTGGAAGTTGGGAATCATAGGCCTGGTCACCCTGTGGGTGATCGCGTTCGCCTTGCGAGTCTTCTTGGTCACTAAGGGTGATGACTAGCGCCGGTTGAAGGCGCACAGTAGATGGATGCACTATGTTTGGGTCAATAGAGCGAAGCTGGAATCTGGCCAAAGAGAGCTTGGGGGTCATACGAAAGGACCCTGAGCTCATGATCTTCCCCATCGTGTCCTTCATCGCAGGCGTGGTCGTGGCCGGGGTTCTCGGTACGCTGGCCTTCTTCACCGACAGCTTCGGCGGGGACAGTACTGTCTCCGCCCTTGGCATCGTCCTCATATTCCTGTTCTACTTTGTCACGTATTTCGTGACCATCTACTTCCAGGTGGCCCTCGTCGCATCGGTCAAGCTGCGCCTGTCCGGAGGTAACCCGACCCTGGGATACGGAATCGCTGAAGCCAACAAGCGCCTGGGGGCGATCGCCAGTTGGGCAGTTATTGCCGCCATTATCGGTCTGATTCTGCGGATGCTGGAGGGAGCGGCTCGCCGGAGCAGGGGGGGAATGGGGAGTATCGTGGCGCAGATTGCCATCGGCCTGGTGGGAATGGCTTGGAGCCTGGCCACTTTCTTCGTGATACCGGTGATTGCCTACGAGGGCGTGGGGGGCTTCGAGGCCATCAAGCGCTCGGCTGGCGTGATCAAGCGGCGCTGGGGAGAAGCAGTCGTTGGTCAAGCTGGCATAGGCTTGATCATGTTCGGACTGGCCTTGCTGGTGGGGGGAGTGTTCGGCATAATTGGGATTCTGCTCCTGACCGGCGGCGGCACCGTTGGCACAGTGGTCGGGATAGCCTTCATCTCCGTAGCCGTGCTGGGCGTGTTGTCCATTGTGGTGCTGGCAGCTACGATTCAGTCCGTCTACACTACGGCGCTGTACGAGTATGCCACCAAGGGCCAAGCACCAACCATCTTCTCCCAGAATGCTCTCGATAGCGCCTTCCGGCCAAAGCATTGACCCGAAGTCAGTCGATGACTCTCAGAGTCCTGGTTGCATGGTCCGTGCTTGCTGTTTGACGTCCTACCTGAGGAGGGGCGTGTCTCTATGGCAGTCCTCGATCATGAACTGAATACGTTCCGTCGTCCCTGTGATGGCGTTCTCAACATGTCACGGAGGGAGCGCAGGTGCTGAAGCCTTTCTACTGCACTACCGTCCCATCCCCTTTCGGCACCCTCAGCGTTTTCTGGCGGGAAACCTCGGAAGGGGCCAAGGTTCGTCGACTCCTCCTGCCTGGCGAAGGGATTCCGGCAGAGAAAGTCATGCGAACGGCTTACGCTGGCATCAGACCGATGTCGAATCCTGCCATCAGACTGCTAGCAGAACAGATTCAGAGCTTCCTCAAAGGGGAAGCGGTGGACTTCGAAGTAAGACTAGTCGACCTCGGAGAGTGTTCCGAGTTTCAAAGAAAAGTTCTTTTGGCCGAACACAAGATCCCCAGAGGCTGGGTGAGCACCTACGGCAGGATTGCCCGAAGCTTGGGTGCACCAAATGCTCCCCGGGCAGTCGGTACGGCTTTGGCCCGAAACCCCTTCCCCATCATCATCCCCTGCCACCGGACCATCAGGTCGAATGGGGACCTCGGGGGATTCGGAGGCGGCCTCAGCATGAAGCGGGCGCTGCTCGTACTAGAAGGAGTGGAATTCTCAACGACGGGGAAGGTGCTTACCAGCAGATTCCACTACTGAGCCTGCACCACACATCGGCCCGTCACGGGCAAGCTCGGCTTTGCCCGTGCCACCCACTGGGCACCCGGAGAGATGCCGCCGGATCCTCTCACCATGATGGGCACACCTCGCCGTGCTCCGCCCATCGGGGCCTGCAGAGGAGCGAACCCCCGATGAAGTCCCTCTGACCCCCAATGGAGTTGTGGGTACTCACGCCGCGCTTGAAGATCACGCCTAACGGCAGGCGCTTCAGCCGCCGCCGATGTTGGCGAACGGCGATTCAACGCTCAGAACGATGGATAGCGAGTCACGACTGTTCGCGGCGCGCAGAGGCGGTCGGCTGCAAGCGCGGGTTAGGCCGCGACTAGACGAGTTTTGTTTGGATTCGATTCTTCTGATTTCTGATTGGCTATGTATTCTCGAACCACTTCAGTTGTGACTCTATCTGCAACAGAGGCGATATAGTAGCCAGTTGCCCATAGAGTACCTTCCTTCCAGATAAACTGCTCTATGACATCAAGGAACTCTTGCCTCAGCTTCCTTGATGATATTCCCTTGAAGTATTGAGCAATCTTTGCTGGCGCATACTGCGGCGGTGCTTCAACTAGCAGATGGATGTGGTCAGGCATGATTTCTAAAGCAATGATGTGAAAGCTATACTCTTTCGCGATTTCAAAGAGTATTTGACGTAGCCTTGCCGCCAAGTTTCCTACCAGAAAGCTTCGGCGGTATTTTGTAATCCATACAAGATGATACTTTAAGTTGTACCGGGAGTGCGAACCAGATTTTGTATCCTCTTGATAGAAGTAGTGCAAAACTGCTTTTAAAGTTTCTTGTCGGTCAGGTTGTTCGTCCATGTGGTCACTTTTTCTGTGTAGCAAAGCGGTCACTCGCTTGCGCGGCCTAACAGTAGTTAGGTTGATCCGCATAAGCTGCGGAATTCCCGGTTTCTATCCATATAAGATGCCTCGCGGTTTCCGGTGCAAGGTACTGCCAAGCCCTTCCACTTCAATGACTTGCTGCCAGTTCAGCATTCTATCGTGGCATGCTATGCAGGTCAACAAGTGAGCCATTTGTATAGATCAATAGCGGATACAATCAGTCGGTTGTGCAGTCATCTAACAACTTCCCTTATTGCTTGTAAACATCCATTATTCAACCTGACGGTTCAGCAGCCAAAGCACTGCAACAATCGCTACCTACTTCACCACACGCCAGAGGGCCGCGATCTCACCGGGGTAACGTCACAGGCAAAGGAAGACCGGCGGATTTCGCCCCACTCTACCTGCCCTACATCTAGATTCCCGCCTCCGCGGGAATGACAAGACAGGTGCAGCAGAATACCGCCGGGAATGTCCCAGGCGCATTGCGATGCGCCCCTACATCGTCGCCGATTGGGGCGCGCAGGGGGTTGAAGCGAGGTCACAGGGACCACTCCATGCTCCGCGGCCACGACGAAGCGTGGCCCTCCGAGGACCGCAATGGATTACCGCACTCGTGGGAATGAGGAAGGAAGGATAGGCATATCTGCCCAGACCGTGGAGGAATCCATTGCCAAGCAGAGCCCGTTCGTCTAGTATAGGCGTGGAACTTGCCAGGAGGAGGCTGAGATGAGTTGGTGGATATGCGGCGAGTGCGATTACGTGTTTGAGGCAGAGGTCCCGCCCGAGACCTGTCCCGAGTGTCACTCCAAGTGCGTCTACAGCGACGTCACCTGCTACATTCCCGAATGCGGCGGGCCCGGCCACCTAGATGCGAAACTGGTGGCGCTCAAGGCCAGAGAGGCGAAGAAGCACATCAAGTAGGCAGTCCGCCGGATTTCCTCGATGGCGCCTCTGCCAGCAGGGAGGTCCAAGTTGATCAAGGTCGATCGCTTTGGTGATGTCACCCAAGTCAAGATGGGACGCGAGTACCAGGGACGCGTGCTCTACTGGACCGCGGCTTATCTGGTTGACGGGCTGCTGATCGACACGGGCTGTCCACATACTGCAGAGGAATTGACTGGGTTTCTGGAGGGCCGACATCCGGACCTCGCCGTAAACACGCATCATCACGAAGACCACATTGGCGCCAACCACCAGTTGCAGCAGCGGCTTAAGACCTCGATCATGGCGTCCCGGGAGTCAGCACCACTCATCGCCCAGTCTCCGAGACTGCACCCGTATCAGGAACTGGTCTGGGGTCATCCGGTGCCGACCGTGGTGGACGTTCTCCCAGACGAGGTAGAAACCGAGAACTATCACTTCGACGTGATCGAGACTCCCGGCCACTGCACAGGGCATGTGGCCTTCGTGGAGATGACCAGGGGTTGGTGCTTCACGGGCGACCTGTTCATTTCCAGAGAGCCCAAGGCTATGCGTCCGGAGGAGGACATCTACGAGATCGCCCGATCGATGAAGAAGTTGGTCGATCTGCCGCCCGAGAAGCTCACCTTCTTCACCGGCCTGGGGAATGTGGTAGAAGACGGGAAGGAGGCACTCCAATCCTGCATCGACTACATTCATGGCTTGTCAGAAAGGGCCAGGGAGCTTGAGAGACAAGGGCTTTCAACCGGCGCCATGGTGAACCAACTCTTCGGCAGAGAGTCCATTCTGGCCGGCCTGACGGACGGACACATATCATCGGAGAACGTTGTGCGAGCGCTCTTGCGCTCTCAATCCTGAGATTCACAAAAGGAGGCACCTTGGAATACAGAACACTTCTGTTTGAAATCCGCGATCACGTGGGCTGGCTCACGCTCAATCGGCCCGACAAAGGCAATGCCCTGTCCATGGAGATGGTGCAGGAGTTGCGCCAGTTCTTTGCCGACCTGGAGAAGAACCTGGATATCCGCATAGTCGTTATGCGCGGTGCCGGAAAGCACTTCTGTACCGGCCTGGATCTACTGTCCGGCTTCGGAGCCGGACAGAGCGAGATCAATCCGGCAGCCGGGCTGGCGCCCACGAAGTTTGACCCCAGGGGCTGCCGCATACAGTGGGACTTCAGCGACATCATAGTCAAGATGCGCCAGTCCCCCCAGCCCATCGTGGCATCGATGAGAGGCGCAGCCCTGGGAGGGGGCTTCTCCATCGCGCTGGCCTGCGACATCCGCCTCGCCAGCCAGACCGCCCGATTCAACATCGGTGCTACGCGAATCGGTTTCTCCGGAGGCGAGATGGGGGCGTCCTATTTCCTGCCCCGCCTCATCGGCCTGTCAAAGGCGGCTGAGTACATGTATACCGCCCGCTGGATTGATGCATCCACCGCCGAACGCATCGGCCTGATCTCGAGGGCGGTGCCGGAGGATCAGCTCGACAGAGCTACCGATGACCTGGTCCAGGAGATGCTCAACGTTTCGCCGTTTGCTCTAAGGATGACCAAGGAAGTGCTCTATGCCAACGTCGATGCCCCCAGCCTGGAACAAGCTGCCAAGCTGGAGAACAGAACCCAGCTCATGTGCGGTTTCACCCAGGATGCGATGGAGGCCATCAAGGCTGTCTACGTGGATAAGCGACGGCCGGTGTATGAGGACAAGTGAGGCTCTCGGTGCGGATGGCGATATCAGCCATGTTTTTCACGTAGGGACAACAACTTGCTCACCTCATCAACCACATGAGGCAGGATCTCGCCCGTCTTCCCCTGTATCAGGTAGTCAGATATGCCCTGATGAGTCAGGGGCGTCGGCTCAGCGTTGACCTCGATGATCTTCACACCGGACTGGCCCCGGCGTCTGCTTCTGGCCATGGCCGGCAGGGCAGCAAAGGGGTACACCACGGCCGACGTCCCGCAGACAAGCATAAGATCGCACTTCATAGCTTCTTCCTCTGCGGCGTCCATGATATCGGAGGGGATCGGCTCCTGGAAGTGGACCACGTCGTACTTCACAGGCCGGCCGCACCGGCAAAGCGGCGGCAGCTTCTCCAGAGAATACTCGTCGATGCCGTACCTTGAGCCACAGGAAAGGCACCGGAGCTTCTCCACGGTACCATGATAGTGCATCACTCTCTGACTTCCGGCCTTCTCATGGAGGCCGTCTACGTTCTGAGTGATGGTCCACTTAACGATGCCCAGCTGCTCCAGGCGGGCGATGGCGTGGTGGCCCGGGTTGGGTGCCACCTCCCGCATCTGCCTGTAGAAATCGCTGCCGGTGCCAACGGTGCCCAGCATCTCCTCCCAGTAGGCCTTGGGATCACTCAGAAACCTCTCGTACCTCTGGTAGGCCTGGGCCTCGGCCTGTTTGTTGGTGGTCCAGATTCCTTTCGGGCCACGGAAATCGGGAACGCCGGACTCAGTGGATATGCCAGCGCCGGTCAACACGATGGCATAGTCCGAAGCCACCAGGTCACTGGCGGCTTGTCTGATGAGATCCTGCATTTACTCTGTTTCAACCCCCTTTGATCCCCCACTCTTGGGGGATAGGGAAGAGGAGGAATGGGGGACACCCCTCATCCTGAGGCGAGTCTACGACCAAACCCCCGGCAAAGGGACTTTGTCTCTCTGCACTCCCCCGACCGCAGGCTCCACTAGGGCCACGGCAGGGACTAGCTCCTGCAAACTATTTCCCCAGAACCATAGTCAGTATAGATTTCAGTCCTACCTGTGTCGAGGAATCCCCATTCCTACTGCTTGTCCTCTGGGCCTGGCTGCGATCCAACTCCGTTTTCCGCCCGGCTGGGCATGAACACCAGGACGAGCACGGCCGTGACCGCCATGACCACAGCGCTGATGATGCCCACCTCCCCCATGGCATCGGCAAAGGCCTTCCCCGCCGCACTGAACAGCGCCTGGCCGGATTCACCTGGAAGTGATTCGGCAATCCTCACCGCCGCACCGACGTTGTTCTTGGCCGCCTCTGCATACTCTGGCGGCAGCGCTGCCACCGCACTGGCCACCTTGCTGGCATAGAGAGCATTCATTATCGAGCCGATTATGGCTATGCCCAAGGCTCCGCCTATCATGCGGATCACGCTGTTGGTAGCTGAGGCCACGCCAGCCTTGGACTCCGGCACCGCACCCATGATGGCATCGACGGATGGCGCCGCGACATTTCCCACACCGAGCCCAATGGCGGCGAACACCACTCCCACCAGCCAGTACGCGCTGTCCGCCTGCCACAGCATCATGAGTGGCAGGGTGGCCGCCATCAGCAAGAGACCGCTGGCGATCACCTTGGTGGTCCCGAACCGGTGAACCAGCCTCTCGCTCAACCTGGCCCCGATCATGAGCCCCACCGCCAGGGGCAGGAAGCGAATGCCGGCCTCAAGCGGGCTGTATCCCTGCACAAACTGGAGATACAGGGTGAAGCCGAACATGATACCTGCGAGAGCCAGCGACTGCAGGCTGAGGGCCGTTGCTCCAGCCGTGAAGCGCCGCCGTTTGAAGAACGAAAGGTCCAGCAGCGGGTACTTGGCGCGCATCTCGCGCAGGACAAAAGCAGCACTGGTCACCGCGGCCACAGCAAAGCAGATCAACACATAGCGGGAGGTCCACCCTTCGTCCGGCCCCTGGATGATGGCGTAGACCAGTGACGCAACGGCCACGATGGACAGGAGGGCACCCGGGATGTCCAAGGGCTTGGCCTCAGGGTCACGGCTTTCGGTGATCAGCAGGAACGTGAGTATCATCGCCGCCGCGGCAATGGGCAAGTTCACCAAGAAGATCCAACCCCAGTCCAGACGCTCCAGAATCAGCCCGCCAAAGATGGGCCCCAGGACGATGCCCACTGCATTCAGGGCCGCCCAGATAGCGATGGCCTTGGTGCGCTCTTCACCCTTGAACACATCGACGGCAATGGACAGTGTGGACGGCACTATCATGGCCGCTCCCAGCCCCATTACGGCCCGCGCGGCAATCAACTGCCCCGTGGTGTCGACGTAAGCAGCCGTCAGCGACGCCAGGGCAAACACCACCAACCCACTTCGGAGCATGAGAGCGCGGCCGAAGCGATCGCCCAGCGAACCGGTGGTCAGCAACAGTCCGCCGAATATGAGGATGTATGAGGTGACAATCCACTGCAGGCCGGACGCCGAGGCCCCCAGATCCCGCTGAAGGGTGGGCAGCGCCACGTTCAGTATGCTGGAATCGATCACGACGACCAGGACGCTGAGACAAAGAACTCCGAGTGTCCACCAGCGGAGGCGATGCTTCCGCATTTCCCGTGACTCCAGGGGCGGTGTTTCCATGGCTGTCCACTCCTTCCTCTTGATCAGTCTGCCATTGTACCTGAACAGGCCGGCACCGCCGGATCAACGCGGGGGCTTCGGGCAGACGCAACGAGCATATACCAACTGGCGCGGCCCCAGTCCTCCCAGCAAAGCCTGCACCGACGTCTCATCGATCGATGTGCCTTCAAGCAACGTAGTACCATCCCTCTGAGGCGTCATTCTCCATCCGTCGAGGAATCTGGACCACTCGCGCCCCAGGCGACCCTTGACCACCACGCGACACGAGTACTTCATCACCCGCCCTCTTTTCAGATTCAAGCCCAAAGGATGGCAGTAAACCGTTGCAGCTGTAAGCAGCCGAAGGTAGTAATCACGGGTTTACACCAATAGGCGCAGGGCACTTCCTGCCGGGGGCTTGGGGATCTCGTCCAGAATCTAGATCAGGCCCAGTTCTCTGGCCCGGGTCACGGCCTCGGTGCGCCGCTTCGCATTCAGCTTGCCGTAGATGTTGTAGATGTGCTTCTTGACAGTCCCTATTGCCAGGCACAGTTCCTCGGCAATATCCCGGTTCGAGCGACCGGCTGCCACCAACCGGAGCACTTCCAGTTCGCGGTCGCTGAGAGGCTCCACGAGGGCGCCTTGAACCTTGGAGGTCTTGCCCTTGGACGACGCGGCCGCTTCCGGAGCGGGGAATGCCGCCAGCAGCCGCTGGACATACTCACGAGTGGCACCATTCGTCACGGTACGACGCAACAAGCGCGCCATCGCTTCGCCCTCGTCAACGAAGGCTCGAACGTATCCGGCGGGCTGGGCCAGAGACAGGGCCCGTTCCAGCGATTTCGTCGCCCGCAGGCTATCACCCCTGGCATCGAAGGCCAGCGCTTTCAGGATCAGTATGCGGATCACGCTCCCGGTGCGGCCCAGTCCCTCGGCCGCCAACAGCAAGGGATCCAGTATCTCGAGGGCTCCGTCGGCCCGGCCCTGAGCAATCAGCACCCGTGCCCACATAACATGCTGGAGTTCCCGCACCGCGTAAGGCAAGTGCCCACCACTGCTCACTTCCGCACGGCTGACGCCCTCTGTCAGGCCGCTCTCTTCGACCCAGCGTGTCGCGCCTTCCAGGTTACCCCGGGCAATGCAGAGGCCGGTCTCATAGACAGCCACCTCGATGTCATCTATCTCGGTAGCATCGAAGGCCAACGCCAGTTGCTTGGCCCTTTCGATAGCCTCGCCAGCGCCAGACTGGTCACCTTCAGCCTGCCTGATCCGCGCCAGCGCCACATAGCCCAGGGTGGCACCCGCCTCCTGCCACTTAGTCATCAGATCAATCCCCTCCCTGAGGCATCGCTTCGCCGATTCGAAGTCATTCCATTCACGAAGCAAGTCGCCCAAACCAACCAGGGCTACTCCGGCAATCGGGGAAAGGTTGCCTCTGGCATCAACAGCCAATTCCAGGATCCCATCGTAGTAGGTCTTGGCCTCGTGAAGCTGACCAAGCGTCACATGCAGTTCCGCCAGCCGATTGAGTCCTATGACTGCCAGCATCAGGTTACTGGTATCTCGGCCCACCCGGACGGCCTCTTCGAAAACAGGATGGGCAGATCCAACCTCGCCCGTCAGCATGTACACCAGACCCAAGTTGCAGGCCACCACATTCCGCAGGAAGCAGCTCTCCTCAGGCAGGAGCTGCAGGGCCTGGCTGGCCAACTCGGTGCTCTCCCGCGTATCTCCTTTCAGAGCGGCCATAAGAGCCCGCAGCATAGTCACCTCGCCGGAAGCCAGCCCGGCGGGATCGCTTTCAGCCGCCGCCCTCAGATGCTCCTCGATCGCAGCGAGTGGGCGGCCGCTCAACAAGAGTGCCCAGGCGTTGAAGGCACATAGACGCGGGCGGCAATGCACAATCTCGTCCGGTAGCGCCTCCACCCAACCCAGGAAAGTGTTCACCTCACTCCGCATGAGAGTAGACTCCGCTGCTCTCTCTATCAGGTTGGCAGCCCGTTCGCAGTCCCCAGCGCCCAGGGCATGAGATATGGCTTCGTCAGTGAGCCCGTTGCGCTCACACCATTTGCTGGCCCGGGTGTGCAGAAGCTTGACCTTTTGGTGTTCAAGCTGGTGCAAGCGTTGCTGCAGCAAGTCGGCAAAGAGATTATGGTAGCGATACCACGTCCTCTCCTCATCAAGGGGGGTTACGAAGAGATTGGATTCCTCTAGGCGCCTCAGCACCTCCCGACCGTCCTTCCGTCCGGTGACAGCGTCACACAAGGGCCCGGTCATCCTCTCCAGAATAGAGGTCTCCAGAAGGAATACCTGGACGCCAGCGGTCTGCCGGCCGAGGACCTCCTCGCTGAGATAGTCCAGGACAAACCGGTGGCTGCCGCCGAAGGCAGCCACGAACTTGGAGACATCATTCCGGCCTCGCATGGACAGCGCCGCCATCTGCAGGCTGGTGACCCACCCCTCGGTGCGGGCGTCGAGCACGGCAATATCCTTCTCAGACAAACCCAGCCGCATCAGGTCGTTGAGCAGGGCAGCCGCTTCTTCCGGTGTGAAACGCAAGTCCCCAGTGCGGAACTCGCACAACTGGCCGCCGGCGCGGAGGCGAGCCAGCGGCAGAGGCGGATCGACCCTGGTGGAAATGACCAGATGCAACTGCGAGGGCATGCGGTCGACGAGGAAAGCCACACCTTTGTGAATGGACTTCTCATCTATGGCGTTGTAGTCATCGAGCACGACGACACAGGGGTTGCCCGGCGAATCGCCACAGTCCGGCATCTCATTGATCAACTCAGTCAGCAGCGTATCAAAGGTAGGCGGTTGAGGAGAGTCGATCATCTCCATGGCTGCCTCTCCCAATCCCGGGTAAAGTTTCTGGAGGGCAGAGATGAAGTAGGCCCAGAAGCGGCTGGGATCATTGTCATCGGCATCCAGCGAGACCCAGCCGACCGGCGTCTCGCTGGAGTTGAAGCACTCGCTGAGAAGAGTGGTCTTCCCAAACCCGGCCGGAGCCGAAATCAGGGTCAACTTCCGGCTGAATCCCTCCGTCAATCGCTCGACCAGCCTGGGCCGGCGCACCATTTCCGGCGGAAGGGGAGGCATGTAGAGCTTCGTCTTCAGTATGCCCGTCATCGCTCAGACCTCAAGGCAGGTATATCACATTGTACGCTGAGACTCAAACAGGAGGAGGAAAGAGGAGAAGCTCCTGCCGGGGGTTTGGTCGTAGACTCGCCTCAGGATGAGGGGTATCCCCCAACTCTTCTTTTCTTCTTCCCCCAAGACTGGGGGATCAAAGGGGGTTGATGCTGCCCCGTGGGCCATTGCGGCTGGAATCCACCATCGCCTGCCCGGAGTCGCCTTACCAAAGAAGAGGTTCGGCCTCGGTTATCCTCCCCACCATTTCATCGGCCAGCCTCTCGGCATCTTCGCCATACTCCTGGAGCAGGCTCTCCTTGGCCCATATGGCAAAGAGGTAGCGGATGCAGCGCGAGTCCTGCCTCTGGGCCAGCATGAACTCCTCGTGCTCCCGGTTCACACAGATGCAGCCGGTCTTGGGATCATACCAGCTCCGCAGTTCAGCCTTGGCGCGCGGCGGAGGTCGCAGCTCGATGTAAGGCGCTCTGGTGTGCACCGGCGCCCGCGGCGCGCCCGGCTTGTCTGCCGCTGGCTCAGGCTTCGCCTCGTCGCCGGCAGCCGACTGGTCGATCGCCCTCTTCACCTGTCCCATGCCGGGGGTCCGCATGCCCATCTCCGCTAGCAGTCCCCGGTCGCGATAGCGCAGGAACTTGTCTATCAGCTTCCCCGCCTTGCCCATCACCACCAGGAAGCGCCGCTCCTGAGATTCCGCGCTGATCTTGCCGATCATGTCCTTGATCTCCGGCTCTATCCCGCGCAGCCCGGCCACGAAGGCCTGGTAGACCTGCTCCTGCACCACGGCCGTCTTGTCCGCCGTGCGTTTCAGGTGGTCACAGCGCACGTAGCCTTCCAGGCGCTTGTCCATCCACGGCGGGGCTTTGAAATCATCGAGGTCGGTAAGCAGGCAGATGCGGGTGCCGCCGCGCCCGTAGAGGCTGACTGTCGCATCGGCCATCTCCCAGGGCAGGACGTGCAGCTCGACATGCACCGTGCCCAGGCGCCCCAGCGATATAGTGTTGGCCATGGCCTTTATGCCGCGATACCGCTGAGGAGGCACCGGCTCGAAACCGTGACCGTCGGAGATGGCCATGGCATAAAGGCCTTGCCTCAGGTCGCTGGCAAACTCCCGGCCCAGGTATTCCTTCAAAACATCCTTGGTGAGCTTATCGGCGATCTCCGGCAGAATGTCTTCGAGGTAGGCGATGGTGCCGCGCTCGCCATGGGTGTGGCGCGGGCAACGCTCCACTATCTGGGCCTGCCCGGTCTTGAGCCAGGGACGCTTGAGCACGACACAGCTTGAGGGGACGCCATCGGCCACTGTTGATGCCAGATGCAACTCCTCAGCCACGAGCGAGAAGGCCAGAATGCCAATGCCCTTCTCGCCCCTGAGAGCCATCTGCACCTTCTCAGAGTCGCCGATACGCTGCAGGATGGACTTCATCTTCTCCCGGTCCATGCCGATGCCGTTGTCAGAGACAAGAATTCTCTTCAAGATCCGGCCGTGATGCTCATTCTCGGATGGCTGGTATTCGAGAATGACGGATATGCGTCCTTCATCAGTGCTGAGCTGCTGAATGGCGTCTGCGGAGTTCTCCACGAACTGCTTCACGGCTTCCTGGTGGCTCCGGCAGACATGGGCGAGGACTTCGAAGACTCCCGGACCGGTCTGAAGCGTCAACCTGGCCAAATGGCACCTCCTTATGTCAACTGTCCCTTATCGCCTCTGCGAAGCCATCAGGCTTCGCAGGAAAGGTCAGCCAAGAGGCCCCTGTGAGTCAGGTTGAAATGGGGACGCGGGGCTAGAGCGGGTTTTGTGCTCCGACAGCTATGAGGGACGACTGTCAATTTCGGTCCTTGCCGTGATTATAACCCGAACGTCAAGAGGAGAGAAGAGTCTTCAATAACCCGGTCGCCTCTCACTCCCAGGACAGGCTTGACCTGGAGTGCCTTGCATACAGGCAGACATTCGAGTCTATTTGGCCGCCGCGGTCGCTCGGGCAAACTCCTTCGCCTTCTTCAGATCTTCTTCGCTGGGATGTCCCCTCCTAAGAAAGAAGAGGAATTTCCCCGGGCAGTGAAATCCGCCGGCAACTGTCACGCCTTTCTTGACCAGAAGCTTCTCTATGGCGGCCACCTCGTTCCCTCTGTCGCCTGCCGAAGTGCCGAAGACGGCGACCTTTCCTCCCTGGTGACAGTTTCTCTCGATGAATGCGGCAACTTCTTTGACTGGTTTTCCGCCGTAGTTGCCGGAGCCAAGCAAGATGAATGCTTCTCGCGATACCTCCCCGGCGGTCTTGATATCCTTGGCGCTGACGCCGAGCTCACCCGCAATGGCCTCGGCAACTTTTCGGGTGTTTCCTCCCCTGGAACAGTAAACCACTTCAAACATGCTCTCCCCTCCTTGTTAGGCAGTTTCGTCCCCATCTTGCTCGGAGTTCCTTATAGATTGTCACCTGATAGCCTTCAACAGTGTCTTCGCATTACCATTCTTTGCCAGACACTTGCTAGCTTACGTCTCGTCGGATCAGGTTGACCTGGAGCGGTCGGGCGATCGTTGCCGTGATTATAACCCGAACGTCAAGAGGAGAGAAGCCAATCTCACGAGAAGGCAATACCCTCGGGTCGTCAAATAGCTGGTCATGTTCTGGGGCCCATAACCTATCCAAGGCCAGATCTCTCCCACGTGAACAATTGCACACAAGGTTGACATCACCAATGACCCACTGTACGATTCCTGGCAGTCACAATAACAACGAGTGTAGTACTCTCGATCAGGAGGGCAACATGGGTGACTCAACCTCTCTCGTCAGCTTCGGAGACTGGCCCAAGCCAGTGGACACTCTCATCGTGAAGATTTCGGATGCCCTCGGCGGCCTGTACAGACCCCTACCAGATACGGAGAGTTGCCCAAGCTGAGGCAGATGCGGACAAGATTCACGCGGTTGCTCAGATCGAAATTGACGAGATGCAGAAGCGAGCCGTTCAGAGGTTCGTTCTTGAGGAAACTAAGAAACAAGAGAACATTGAGTCTATTATGGGCAAAGCCTTCCCCGAAGTCAGCGCTGAGGCAAAACCCGAGAACATCGAGGATGATTGGATTGTGAACTTCTTCGACAAGTGCCGTCTGGTTTCAGACGCAGAGATGCAAGCGCTGTGGGCTAGGATCCTGGCAGGCGAGGCGAATTCCCCCGGGAGTTACTCAAGGAAGACAGTCAACGTGGTAGCTAATCTCGACAAATTCGATGCAGAAATGTTCACCAGGCTCTGCAGCTTCGGCTTCTGGATGGGTGGTTTCTTCGAGATTCTCGTCTACAACTCCGAAGACGATATCTACAAGAAGCGAGGCGTCAATTTCGACCGATTGTCCCTTCTTGATAGTATCGGCCTTGTTCAGTTTAGTCCTCTGACCGGATATCAGTTCCTAGCCCTCCCAGACAAAGGATACACGCTCTACTTCGACCAGAAGGTGTGGCTAGAGTTCCCGCCGGGCAAGAAGCCTAGCCTAGATGTCGGTCACGTTCTCCCTACGCAAGTAGGTCGACAGCTCATATCCGTGTGCAAGGGCAGTCCCGTAGATGGGTTCACTGAGTACGTGAAGGAGCGTTGGAGAAGCTTCGGGTACAAGACAGAGCCATAGGGCAGTTGGCGATCAGAAATCCAAGCGACGTCCCTGGAGAAACGGGTTAGCCTTGCGCTCGAAGCCGACGGTGGTCGCCGGTCCGTGGCCGCAGTAGACCTTGGTCTCATTGGGCAGAACCATGATCTTCTTTTGGATGCTGTCGATTATCTGGTCGTAGTCGCCACCGGGGAAATCCGTCCGGCCGATGCTGAAGTTGAACAGGGTGTCGCCGCAGAAGACGACTCCTGGCCCGGAGAGGCAGATGCCGCCGGGACTGTGCCCAGGCGTATGCAGAACGGTGAAATGCAGGTCACCGATATCCAGCTTGTCCCCGTCCTTTAGCTTCTTGTCGACAGCGGGGAGGCCGCTTGCGGGACGGCCCATCATGGCGTTCAGCATGGCACTGGCGCCATCGATGTAGCCCTTGGAAGCCTCCGCTTCGTGGACCGCTAACGGTGCCTTAGTGGCTTCCTTCACCTTGGCCAGCGCGCCGATATGATCGGCGTGCATGTGGGTGATCACAATGAGCTTGATGGAAAGGCCGGCCTCCTGGACCTCTTCCAGAATCCGCCCGGCCTCAGCTCCGGGGTCGACGATCATCCCGTCTTTGGTCTTCTCAGAGCCCACGATAAAGCAGTTGGACATGTAGGGGCCGACTTCGAGCTGCTTCAGGATCATGACTCAATTGTCCCGTATTGAAGAGTGCAGCGTCAAGCGCAATGACTCTTGACTAGGGTCCAGAAGAAGGTTGTCTTCAGATACTCTTTTCAACCCCCTTTGATCCCCCATTCATGGGGGTGGAACAAGAAAACCTGGGGACACCCCAGACCCCGGCAGCATCTTGCTGCACCGTTGCGGAACCGGGAATGACACACGTAGCCCCAAGGGCGCGCAGAGGGGCGAAGCCCCTCTGCGTTTCTTCTATCCCCCAAGAGTGGGGGCCCAGGGGGTTGAATGCCATGTGACCCACAGGTCAGGTCGGCGACCTGACGCTCAATTGAGGCAGCCCCAGAGGTTTGTCCAGATGAGCGCTGAGAAGACTTTTTCGGCCCCCTCTGATAACATTATTCGCAGCCATCTGAAGAGGCATCAGCCAGGAGTGAAGTGAATGAGCAGTGTTGACATGGAAACCATCGTCTCCCTCTGCAAGAGGCGCGGCTTCATCTTTCAGTCGAGCGAAATCTACGGAGGAGCCGGGGGGTGCTGGGACTACGGCCCGCTCGGCGCGGAACTGAAGCGCAACGTGAAGGAAGCCTGGTGGAAAGCCATGGTGCACGACAGGGATGACGTGGTGGGGCTGGATGCCTCCATCCTGATGAACCCGCAGGTCTGGGTAGCTAGCGGCCATGTCCAGCAGTTCTCCGATCCCCTGGTGGACTGCAAGTCCTGCAAGAGCCGCTTCAGGGCAGACCACCTCAAGGAGAACAAGTGCCCAGATTGCGGCGGCGAGCTGACCGAACCCCGCATGTTCAACCTGATGTTCAAGACCTTCATGGGACCCGTGCAGGATGATGCGGCGGTCGTCTATCTCAGACCGGAAACGGCCCAGGGCATCTTCGTCAACTTCCAGAATGTGATGAGCACTTCGCGCAAGAAGCTGCCTCTGGGCATCGCCCAGGTGGGCAAGTCCTTCCGCAACGAGATCAACACCGGCAACTTCATCTTCCGCAGCCGCGAGTTCGAGCAGATGGAGATGGAGTACTTCGTCAAACCCGGCACCGACGATCACTGGTTCCAACACTGGCTGGAACAGAGGTTCAACTGGTACGTCAAGCTCGGCATCAAGAAGGAGAACCTCCGCCTCCGCCCACATGCGAAGGAAGAGTTGGCCCACTATGCCAAGGGCTGCTACGACGTGGAGTACCTTTTTCCCATGGGCTGGTCGGAGCTGGAGGGCATCGCCAACCGCGGCAGCTACGACCTGGAGCAGCACTCCAAGTTCAGCGGCAAGGACCTCAGCGTCTTCGAAGAGGAAACGAAGGAACGTTTCACTCCTTACGTCATCGAGCCTTCCGCCGGCGTCGACCGCTCCGTGCTGGCCTTCCTGCTGGACTCCTATCACGAGGAGGTGGTGGAGAAGGAGAAGAGGGTGGTGCTGCGGCTGCACCCAGCCTTAGCCCCGATCAAGGTGGCGGTGCTGCCCCTGAGCCGGAACGAGAAACTGGTGCCTCTGGCGACAGACGTCCACTCCAGAATTCGTGGTGCCTTCATGACCCAGTACGACGACTCACAGAGCATCGGCCGGCGCTACCGCCGTCAGGACGAGGTCGGCACACCCTACTGCGTCACAGTCGATTTCCAGTCTCTCGAAGACAAACAGGTAACCATCAGGGACCGGGACTCGCTGCACCAGATTCGCATCCCCATAGACACTCTGAGAGCCACTCTGATGGCCAAGCTGGCCGGTGATGATTTCGACGTTCTGCCGCCCGGCGGCAGCTTGGTCACGGGCGGGAAGAGCTAGCTGGGCTAAGAGGGCCCTCTCTGGGCTGAGAACAGAGCCACGCACCCGACCACTTTCACGGAGCTCTCCGTGAAACACTCCGCCAGGTTCTGCTTCAGACCTTCCAGGTCATCCTGCCTGTTCGTGAATACGTGGCAGGCATTCAGATAGTTCATGTATAGCGCGCCCAGCGGGCTTCGCTTGACTCCTCTGTACAGGATGGTGCACCCAAAGAGAGTTCCTCCAGGTTTCAGCACCTCTTTGAGGTTTTCGAACACAACTCGCTTCGTTCTCATCGTACCCGGCAGGCAGTGGAGCAGGTTGGCCAGGCCCACCGAATCGAAAAGCGGAGCATCGATCTGAACCGGATCCAAGACGTTCCTGAGATAGGTCTCCGGATGGTATCGAGCCAGATTCCTAGCCGCTACGGCGAGACTATTCGGATTAAGGTCCATCAAGGCCAGCCGAGGGCTTGAGGTAGGGAATGTGCAGTAATCCAGGATCGTTCCCGTGGCTACGCCGACGTCCAGATGGTTGGCAGAGACGTGGTCATTGTACAGGCCTAGCACTTGACCCGGCTGGCATCTCCACAGGAACCGGTAGTTGAACCGGACCGCTTGATCATAGACAGCCAGGAGCAACCTGTTGTACGGAGACTGTCCGGCCTTCACTTGCTGTTCAGTGATATTGGACATCACTCCGCTCCTTGACGCTTCAACTCCTCCACATCTAGTGGCTCACCCTTTGCCGGCTCGCGCCGCAGGCTGATAGCATGAATCGGACACCTGTCCTCGCACACGCCACAGCCCATGCACTTTGTCTGATCAATGATAGCCTTTCCCCGTTGTGAGTCCAGGCTGATAGCACTGAACGGGCAACTCCTCCCGGCGCAGTCGCCGCATCCATCGCACTTGTCGTTCACCTGAGAGACATAGCCCGAAGAAGCCAGAATAGGGATCGCCCCAGCGAACAGGTTCCATACCCTCATACCCATGCAGCAGCAGGCACAGCAGTTGCAGATCTCGACCATTCGGTTGCCGGTCTCCTTCTTGAAGTAGGCACACTGCACCTCCCCACGCTTATGAGCCTGTTCGATGACGTCTACCGCCTCTTCCTGCGAGGCCCGGCGAAACTTGGGGTTGTGGTCCGCTATGAAGGCAGCAAAGGGATCGCCCATGATCAGGCAGACCTCCTGCTGCGGCGGAGGCAGGCACGGGTTCTGCTGGACAGCCCGGCAGGCGCAGGTCCCCAGGGCGATGGCACCCGGAGTCTCCAGGATAACGTCCCTGGCCACCTTGAAAGGCACCACTCTCTCGGACGGATGCAGTCTCAGGCTCGCCTTCTGGGTGACGATTTCCAGCGCATCCTTGGTCTTCAGAACCTTGCCATGCTGGATGCTGGTTTCGGCGCTCGGCACCGTGTCAGCGAACTGCCCAATGTAGGCGGTCATCATCTGGTTTATCGCCTCGTCCACCTTCTCCGCCGGCTCTTGCGCCGGGACGCCTGTGGCCAGACTGGCATGGTAGATGAAGTGCTCCGGGTACCTCAGGTAAAGGTAGGCGGCAAAGAAATCGTTCTTGTCTGCTGCGGGATAGAAATCATAGAGCGCCTTGGCTGACTCGTGATGCATAGACACCTCCTCTGACTTCGTCAGTCAACCGGCTGCGCCCAGCCTGGGAAGCCTTCTCTGTGTAACCGCTCAGTCGACATAGCAACAGTCAAACGGGGTCATACGTGTATTTGACCTCCAGAAGCACATGCCCCATGCCGCCGCATTCGACTCCGACGTCATCGCAGTGGCCGAAAGGGAACGTGGGCTTGGGATCAAGCCCTTCATAGAGCCGTTCCATAATCAGCCACATCATGCGTGACATGAATGGCATGAGGAACGGGCAGATCTTGTCCGGGCACTTCCTGGTAATCATATATCCTTCGCCATTGAAATAGAACTTATCGCCAGCCTTGTGCCCGACGTTGCAGTTGCGGGCCTGCACCACCTCGAAGATGACGTTGGTACGGATGACGTCTGTGATGGCCTTGTTTGTCAGTATCTTGTGCGAGAAGGGATGCTTCTTGAACAGCTTCATCTCGGCATCCGTGTAGCCTACCCGTTCTTGCACCGCCAACCAAATGCCCTCGTCGACCTTGTCCTGATTCTCCATGAGCGTCCTCCCTTCAATTTGCTGTGTGGAAAGAGACTATGCATCTCTGACAGCCACCAGACCGAACACTCAAGCTCTGCCAAGCATACGAAGCTGTATCATTGCCCTCTTTCAACCCCTGACCCCCTTTCCGCCTGAGGCGGATTGGGAAGAGAAAGCTAATTGGGGGACGCCCCTCATCCTGAGGCGAGTCTACGACCAAACCCGCGGCAGCGTCCCGCTGCACCATCACGGCGAGTCTTTGCAGGGGCGCATTGCATGCGCCCAAGACAACCAACAGCCCAGGCCTCCATCCCTCAACCTCCTTGGTTATCAGAAAGAACTCACGCCGGAAGCTCCTTCAGCACCGCATCGAAGAACTTCTCGATGGTCTCTTTCTGCGTGGGGTAAGCACCGACGGCGAGCGTCAGGGTCCCGTCGTATCCGCTGAGGCCGTATGCGAATGGGATTGCTGGATAGGCTTGCGGAGGCAGGATGTGAGCTACGGAAGGTCGTTTCCCGAAGGCAACACTCTCCGGGTCTATTGCACCTGTGTTAGTAAAAGCGTGATCCTGGACGTGTCTTTCTAGGCCCAGCCTGGCGAATTCGGCGAATCGCTTCTTCGCCCACGTGTGAGGCATGATCTTGAACAACGGTGTCCAAGGAACGAACAGCAGGTCAAGCCCGATCCAGTGCGTCTTTCCGCATCCCGTGATCTTGGATACTCTGTCCATGGTAGTCCCGAAGTCATGACCTGGTTCAGTGCCAAGGTCAGGCCAATGCAGGAGTGATGTACTATAGTTCGCCACAGCTTCCGCACGGCCGGAGGGGATGTACCGTCGCATGTCGATTGTCGTTGTGAGGCTCAAGTAGGAGCGTCCATCCCAGTTTGCCGTATTCACCAGGCCACGAAGGGACGCAGCCAGAAAGACATCGTTGAGGGTGGCATTGTGCGAACGGCCGTATTCCGCCAGGGTTGACACGCGGTCGGAGGGGATGAGACGAGTCACATAGGTCAGCGGCCCTCTTAGGCCATTGGTGACGGGCAGCGTGTGCACGGTGTGGGGTTTCCATACTAGCATCATGCTCTTTGTGAAGTTCAGCAAGATGCGAGGATAGGCAAGCACCGGGACATGCCGCAAGACCCGCCAAAGACTGCGTCGCTCTTTGACATTCGGAGATGGGCGGTAGGCCGGGTTCTCTGCCAGTTGCCGGTAAATGCCGGAGAGTATGGACGCGATATCCTTGACGCCCCCGGCATCGCTGACCTGATGAGAGGCTTTCAACAGGAGGTGGTGGCCCTCAGAGGAACGCCACAAGCAGAGACTGATCTGAGGGCCGGTTCTATGATGTATTGGAGTAGATTTGAAGGTCCCGTATTCACTGGCGCTGTTCGCCAGGAGGAACGCTGAGCGTTTGCCGGCCTCCAGCCTCTCGAAGAAGGGTTTGTAGGAGTCCTCCACAAAGCGACAGCCCAGCACCGGCTCGGCATCGAGCACAAGGTCAACGGCCTTCTCCAGCCTTCTCTCATCGAGCCCTTCGTCGAACTCCAGTTCAAGTTGGATTGTCAGGTCACCAGATACGGTCAGGTGATCAGTATAGCAATCCATCAATGTTGCTCGGTAACGATGGGGCATGTCTTTCATCACACCCTCCTTCCACCCACCAGCTAAGCCCCAACAGGGCCTGGTCAACCCCAGTCCCACTCTCAGGCGAGTGTTGGGTTGGGGAACCCCTAGATTAGTCTGGCTTCTGGACGCCCAGAGAACCTAGAACTCACCGGGATGCTGTGCTTCCTTGAACCACTTGTTGGACAGCATGAGCCTGAGATTGGATGGCTTGAGCACCGATCTAATCACCGCCCACATGTCCTTCAAGCTGATGCCGGCCCGTATCTTCCATTTCACCGGCTCCAGGGTCTCCACCTGGAGGATCAGGTAATCACCCTGACGCACGACTCCATTCACCTTCGCCTTGAGTTCTGTCTTCCCTAGCCCGGTCGATCTGAAGAGCATCTTCGCCTACCTCCTTCCGCAAGATCCCTAGGAACCCTCCTGAGTCTGCGTGTTCGGGGCAGTGGCGGTCCTTACCTCCTGATGATCTCTGCGTAGCCCTGCTTCTCCGCCCTCCTGGAGACCAGTTCCTCTATCTTCTCCGGCATGAGCCCGATGTCTTTGGCGATCTCCTCGCCGTAGCTCCTACCGGAGGCTCCCACCTTCACCTTGTACGTGTACTTGATCTTCTTTCCATCGTACCGGCATTCAACGGAGAGGTTCCCGGCCGCCGGATACCGGCCCTGGTCAACGGCTTCAGCTACGGGGTGCATGTGCGTCGTGTAATAGGTGGCAGGACCCAGCTTGTGAATCCCATCCAGCACCACCAGTGATTGCCGGCAGCCTTCTTCATAGCTGGTGCCGCCGCAGGGCTCGTCCAAAATCACTAAGCTGTAGGGCGTGGCCGCCTCGAATATCTCCTTCACCCGCAGCAATTCGTTGCGGTACCGGCCTTCTCCCTTGGTGATGTCATCCGGTGTGACGAAGTGGGTATACATGCCATCTACGAAACTGACCTCCGCGGATTCCGCAGTGACAAAGAGACCCTTCTGGCCCATCAACTGCACCAGGCCCACGGTCCTCACATAGGTCGTCTTCCCACCATTGTTCGGACCAGTTATGACGAACATGTTCAGATCGGCCGAATGGCGGACATCGTTGGGCACTACCCGCTGTCCGTCGTGCTTGTCCCTAGCCAGGAGGGGATTCCTAGCGTTCTTGGCCGTCATCCTTCTTTCTTCCATGGGTAGGAGCTTCGGCCGGCATATGTCAAACCCTTGTCCCTTCAGATTGACGAAATACTCGGCGAACCCAGCGTAGAAGGCCAGCGGTTCCAGAAGGGAGATGACCTCTCTTATCTGATCGACGTACGCCCTGACAATGGGCACGAACTGCCTGTCGATGAATTCCCGAAATATCCTCCCGGCCTCGTTGAGTCCCGACGAACTTCGGAGGTTCTCCTCGAACTTCCTCCTCCCCAGAAGCCTCTCGAAGAAGGCCAGTATGCCCGACCTGTCCTCCGGGTCTTTCTGAACCAACTCCATGGCCGTCATCTTAGCTGGCGTGCCATCCTTGTCCAGAGAAACGCGGAAGACCACCCCTCCCAGACTGCCCACTGAGTCCACGAAACCACAAAGCCCTGTGAACTCATCGGATGCCCTTATCGCCGCCAGATAAGCCTCCACTTCTTTCAGCGCTTTCGATCGTGCCTTGCTGAGGTCAGGTGGACGATTAATGAAATCCCGGTAGCCCTTAAGCAGGCGGATACCGTTGGTCAGATTGGGCTCATCGTTGAATCCACCCAGCCAGTGTCCTATCTCGTTCAGAAGCCTGACAGCTCTCTGAATTGCGTCCGACAGACTCTCTGTCGACGCCAAATCCTGGAGCGCGTCCTGTCGATACTGGACTGTGCTCATGTCGGAACCCATTTCGGCGATGACTTTCCTGGCCAGCGTTCGAGTGTCCGCCGAGTAGAACGGAACTGATTCCAGGAGAGCCTCTAAACCCAAGTCCTTGACAAACGACGTGTCTGCAAAGCTGCTCAGACCGATTCTGTATGGATCGATTATGTCCGGATGTTGTCGTAGCTGTTCCACCTTCCTGACCTCTTTCACCGACTATGGGTTGCCAGTGGATTAAGGGCGGCAGGGACAAAGCGTTTGTCTATGGTAGATTATTTGCTCTGTGGAAACTGTTTGGATGATAGCAATGCCGTGGGCTTTTGTCAATACCCCCAGGAGATTGATGCCAACCCTGGCACGTCAAGGGGCGTACCACCAGAGCACAGAAGAGGGCCTGCCCAGAGAAGACGGTCTGCGCGGCAAGTTCGATCAGGCCTTGGACTGCTACGGCTGATCGCCGAAGCAGGTACCCACGGCGCGGGCAGATGCTATCAGCGGATCATTGGAGCGCACTGTCCTCGGCCCTTTAGCTACGTCCTGCAGGGGGACTTTTCTAAGAGCGTTGCCTTTGACCGCCACCATGTACCCGAACTCCCCGTTCTCAATCAGGTCCACCGCCCTGGTTCCCAGCCGCGTCGCCAGCACTCTGTCGAATGGAGTCGGCGAACCGCCTCTCTGGAGGTGGCCCATTACCACCGTGCGGGTCTCGATTCCCGTGATCTTCTCGATCTGGGCACCGACCACGAAACCCACTCCCCCCAGGCGGATGGGATCGGTGCTTTCCTTAACGATCCTTCTCACCACAACATCCCCACCCTTTGGCCTAGCTCCTTCGGCGACCACTACTATGCTGAAGCGTTTGCCTCTGCGGTTCCTCTCTTTCACCTTGGCCGCAATAATCTCGGCGTCATACGGGATCTCCGGGATCAGAATGATGTCCCCTCCCCCGGCCACCCCCGAGTGCAGCGCGATCCACCCGGCGTTTCGCCCCATGACCTCGATAATCATGACACGATGGTGCGATTGAGCCGTGCTGTGAAGCCGGTCAATGCCTTCCGTCGCTATGTACACGGCGGAGTCAAAACCAAAGGTAATATCGGTGCCCCTGAGGTCATTGTCTATGGTTTTGGGGATGCCCACGACGGGAACGCCATCTTTGAACAAGTTGCTGGTGATATGCATTGTGCCATCCCCACCAATACAGACCAGGCAGTCAACATCCAGGCTCTTCGCGTTAGCAATGGCCGTCCGTGACACGTCACGGAACTCCAGCCTGTTTCCCTTCTTCACCGGATAGCGATAGGGGTTGCCTGCATTGGACGTACCTAGTATGGTGCCGCCCTGCGTCAGTATGCCGGAGACGTCGTTGTATTCCAGCTTTCTCCACTTGTTCCGCACCAGCCCATCGTAGCCATCCTCAACGCCAACCACTTCAGCGCCGTATTCAAGGATCGCCTTCTTGGCCACCGCCCGGATGACAGCGTTAATGCCCGGGCAATCTCCGCCTCCCGTAAGGATCGCGATTCTCTTCTTCTTGAACATTGATCAGACCTCCAGACTGCAGTGATTGATTGGGTTCATCTAGCCTTGGGAATCAACCCGCTTGATCCCCCATTCTTGGGGGAAGAAAAAGAAGACTCGAGGACACCCCGAACCCTGGCAGCATCCTGCTGCACCGTCACGGCGCGGGCCTGTATCAAGACCCTCGGTCCCCCATTCTTGGGGGGACGAAGAAGAGGATTTGAGGGCCACCCTCAAGCTCCCGGCAGCATTCTGCTGCACCATCACAGCGGCTTCAACCTCCAGCCCCCAGTCTCGGGGGCAGAATGGGAGAATTGGTGGACACACCCAAAGCCTCGGCATCCGCCTGAGGCGGACTGCCCCTCTGCACTCCCCGTGTGACGGACCCTTCGACCGGGCCACTATCATGGTTGCCAATTGTAGCGCGATCCCTGATTGTTTGCATTGGGGAACCTCTCTTGACATGACACCCTGCTTTCAGCCATCATATTGCGGCCTGGGAGGACCAGAAAGAGATATCCTGGGAAACAGGACTCCACGAAAGCCTTCTTCACTTCCACCAAAGCCGAACTAGCGAACAACAGATAGGGGGGATTCTGCCATGAAGATGAAAGCCGCCATATTGTACGAGCCCAATAAGCCGATGCGAGTCGAGGAGGTCACCATAGACGATCCACAGGATCACGAGGTGATGGTCAAGCTCGTGGCCACAGGGATATGTCACAGCGATCTCCTGCTGATGAAGGGAGAAGTGCCCACTCAGTACCCGGTCGTTGCCGGGCACGAGGGGGCCGGCATTGTGGAGAAGGTCGGGCGCGGGGTGGTGAGCGTCAAACCGGGTGACCACGTGGTCCTCCCGGCCATATTCAGTTGTGGGAAATGTCGCCCGTGCATCCAGGGCCAACCCACCCTGTGCCTGGAAACACTGCCGGCACATCTCATGGGCGGCCTGCCCGGCGGGGGGAAGCGCCTGCACAAGGACAAGCAGGATATCAACGTCTTCTACAGCCAGGGCTCCTTCGCGGAGTATGGCGTGGTACATGAGAGCTCCGCCATAAAAGTGCGCCCGGATGCCCCGCCGGATGTTGTCTGTCTCCTGAGCTGCCGCATCACCACCGGCGTTGGTGCAGTAGCTAAGAGAGCTGGCGTTCGAGCTGGCGAAAGCGTCGTTATATACGGCTGCGGGGCGGTGGGGTTGGGCGCTGTCATGGGAGCCAAGCTATGTGGAGCTGGCCAGATCATTGTCGTAGACATGGTGGATGACAGGCTGGAGATGGCCAGGAAGCTGGGAGCCAAATACACCATCAACGCCTCTCGCGAGAACCCGCAGCAGCGAGTCTTCGAGATCACTGGTGGAGGGGCCGACTATGCCCTGGAGTGCATCGGGAATGTGAAAGTCATGATGCAGGCCTTTGGCTCCCTGCATAGTACGGGAACCTGCATCATCGTGGGAGCGCCGCCGGCGGTTGACATGGTGAGCTTCTACCCCTTCGAATTCCTGTTCGGGAAGATCGTCAAGGGTACTTTCCTGGGCAACGTCTGGACAGCAATTGACATACCCAGATTTGTCGAACTGTACATGGATGGCCAATTGCCCCTGGACAAATTGGTTGCCACATACTACAAGTTGGACCAGATCAACGACGCCATTGAAGCTGTGGATAAAGCGACGGTAATGAGGGCCGTCATTCGTTTCTAGTCAGGAAACCTGTGAATAGGAGGCGTCCTGACACCTCCTTCCTGGAGTCTGAGGGTGTCCCTCAGCTTCAAGTCTCCCCCCAAGAGTGGGGGTTAGGGGGTTGATGAATCTCAATCAGCAGTATACCTGGCCATTCTCCGGCCATGATCGGAGGGGAACATGACCAAGCACAACACGTTATTGGGTGGTTGCCGCGTCCTGGACCTCACTGACGAGAAGGGGCTGTTCTGCGGCAAGGTCCTGGGCGACTTCGGGGCTGACGTCATTAAAATCGAGAAGCCCGGAGGCGATCCGGCCCGGAATATCGGCCCGTTCTACAAAGACATCCCCGATCCGGAGAAGAGTCTCTTCTGGTTCACCACCAACACCAGCAAGAAGGGCATCACCCTGAATATCGGGCTTCCTGACGGACAGGAGTTGTTCTCGAAGCTGGTGCAGAAGGCAGACATCGTGGTCGAGTCCCTTGCGCCAGGCTACCTGGACTGCATTGGGCTGGGATACGCCGACCTGAAGAGGGTCAAGCCTGACATCATCCTCACCTCGATCACGGCTTTTGGGCAGACCGGCCCTTATGCTCACTACCAGGCCACCGATCTCGTCGGTGCCGCCATGGGCGGCATGGCCCGCATCCTGGGCGACCTGGGCCGCCCCCCGGTGCGCATGGGCGCCGATCCCCAGTCGTATTTCCACGCCGGCCTGCAGGGCGCGCTGGGCTCCATGATGGCTTACTACCACCGGGAGATGACCGGCGTGGGCCAGCACGTCGACGTATCCATGCAGGATGCGGTAGAACTGACGCTGATGAATGCCGTCGAAATCTATGACATACTCAAGGCCAACCTGGTGGGCCTGGGGCAGTTCTTCGTCTCCGTCCGGCCTCAGGCCGGCATGCTCTTCACGCGCACCGTCGTCCCCTGCAAGGATGGCTACGTCACCCTCATGTTCGGCGGCGGCGCCTTTGCCGGGTCATCGCAATCTTCCCGGGCACTGGTGGACTGGGCGAACTCGGAGGGCTACGCCCTGGAGATGAAGGACTTCGATTTCCCCACCATGTGGGATGCAGCCACCATAACCCAGGAGGAGAGCGACACCCGCAACTCCTACGTGGCCAAGTTCCTGATGACCAAGACCAAGGCGGAGCTGTACGAGGAAGCGACTAAAAGGGGAATCCTCATGGCCCCCTGCGCCACCTTCGAGGACGTACTTCAGAATGCTCAGTTGGAGGCCCGGGGCTTCTGGGAGATGGTGGAGCACCCGGAGCTGGGTGACACCATCAAGTATCCCGGAGCTCCGCTCAAGATGAAAGAGACGCCCTGGAAGATACATCGGCGGGCTCCTCTCATCGGAGAGCACAACGAGGAAGTCTACGAAAAAGAGCTCGGTCTCTCCAAAGAGCAGGTGACCATACTCAAGGCGAACGGTGTCATCTGATCCGGGAATCAGCTTGAAGGAGAATGAAATGGCAAAACAGATATTCGAAGGATTGAAGGTAGCTGATTTCAGTTGGGCCGCCGCCGGGCCTCAGGTCAGCCGCGAGCTGGCCGAGCACGGAGCCACCGTAGTCGTCATTGAGAACCACCGGCACCTAAGCCCGCTGCGAACGTTTGCCCCATTCAAAGACGCCAAGCCGGGCATCGACCGCAGCGCCTTCTACGCCGAATACAACACCAACAAGCTGAGCATCGCCCTGGACATCACCAAGCCCAGGGGCAAGGAGACGGCGCTGAAGCTGGTTAAATGGGCCGACATCGTCGCCGAAAGTATGAGTCCGGGAACCATGGCCGAACTGGGACTGGACTACGAGAGCTGCCGCAAGGTGAATCCGGGGGCGATCTACCTCAGCACGTCGCAGCAGGGACAGTACGGCCCTCACCACCTCTTCAAGGGCGTTGGCCACCACGTCAACGCCGTAAGCGGCTACTCCGCCACCACCGGCTGGCCGGACAGCGACCCCACCATGATATTCAGCGCCTATTCCGACTTCATCGCCCCGTGGTATTCAATGATCGCCATCATGGGAGCACTCCTGAAGCGGCGCCAGACAGGCAAGGGCATGTACATAGAGCAGGCGCAGATGGAGTCCGGGGTCACCTTTCTGGCGCCTCACCTGCTGAACTGTGCGGTGAACGGGAGGAGTCTGGGCCGTCGCGGCAATCGTGACTTCTACATGTGCCCGCATGGAGTCTATCCCTGCCGGGGCAATGACCGGTGGGTGGCCATCACCGTGCAGAACGAGGAGCAGTGGCAGTGGTTCTGCGACGTCATCGGCAATACGGAGTGGACCAGAGACTCCAAGTTCGCCACCATCCTGGCCCGGAAACAGAACGAAGATGAACTGGACAAGCTGATCGGGGAATGGACCAGGGCCTTCACGCCGGAACAGGGGATGACCATGATGCAGGAGGCGGGCATCCCATCTGGAGTGGTGCAGAACTGCGAGGAACTCCTCAGCGATCCGCAGATGAAGCACCGGAAGCACCACCGCGTGCTGAAGCATCCGGTAATCGGGGACCACTCTTACCATGCGCCGGCCTATCTACTTTCGGAAACGCCGTGCGAGATCAAGAGAGCGGCGCCAACTCTGGGCCAGGACAACGATTTTGTCTACAAGGAGATCCTGGGGCTGACCGAGGACGACATCGCGGACATGCTGGCCGAAGGCGTGATCACCACCGAGTACGACGCACCGTTCAAATCGACGTGGTAGGGCCGCGAACGGAGCCCTACGGGTGTGCGCAGGGGCAGTCCGCCTCAGGCGGATGCCGAGGGTTTGGTCGTAGACTCGCCTCAGGATGAGGGGCGTCCCTCAACTTCTTTCTCTCCCCCCAAGATCGAAGATCCGCCTCAGGAGGAGTGGGGGCCAGGGGTTTGAACTCCAGTATGGAGACAGTGCCGGCGGGTTTCGTTTCTCTCTGCCCGCGCTGCAACTGGATTCCCGCTTTCGCGGGAATGACATCCCGTGAAGTTGCCACGATGCCGCCGCACTAGCTGGGGAGTTGCGCCCCGACGAAGTCCCTCTGGCCTCGGATGAACTCAGCACCACTCATGGCGCGCTTGCCCTCCAGTTGCACCTGAACGAGACCGAGAATCCCGTCGCCGGTGTGCACACCAACGACAGCTTGCTCATGGTTCGTGGCCACGACCCGCCCCGGCGTCCCCTCCCCTGACAGCGGCACAGCCTCGATGATCTTCACCGTGCGCCCCTCCCAAGTGGTGTGGCAGCCCGGCCAGGGCTGGAAGGCCCTCACCCGCCGCCACAGCTCAACCGCCGGACGGTGCCAGTCTATCAGGCCGTCCTCCTTGGCCATCATCTTCGAATAAGTGGCCCTGTCGTTGGCCTGCGGCTGCGGGACCAGCTTGCCATCGAGCCATTGCGGCAGCGTTTCCATAAGCAGATCGGCCCCCAGCCCGGACAGCTTCTGGGCCAGCGAGCCGGTGGTGTCGTGGGGCAGAATGGGAATCCGGCGCTGGGTCAGGATGGGGCCGGTGTCCATCACCTTGGTCACCATCATGATGGTCACGCCGGTCATTTCGTCGCCGGCGAGGATAGCCGCCGCGATCGGGGACGGGCCGCGGTGGCGGGGCAGAAGCGAGGCATGGATATTGAGGCACCCGCGCGGAGGCACCTGGAGGAAGCTCTCGGGCAGAATCTTGCCGTAGGCGGCGATGACGATCACATCCGGCTGCAGGCTGGCCAGCCGGTCCAACTCACAGCCCCGGCGCAGGGAGTGAGGCTGATGAACGGTCAGCCTGTGCTGCAGCGCCAGCTTCTTGACCGGCGGGGACATGACACTCCGGCCGCGGCCCGCCGGTTCGTCCGGCTGGGCGAACACGCCCACTATCTCATGCTCGCTCTTGATGAGGGCATCGAGCGCCGGAACAGCGAATTCCGGCGTGCCCATGAATACGACTCGCATAGCGGGTCAATTCTATCATGGCGGTTCGAAGCCAACAAAGTGGGGACCAAGGTCTCAAGACAGCGCGGCGACCAGCGTGGAATACTGGACACATGAAGAAGCCAGGGGATGATGTGGAGGCTGCAATGAGAAGACTCCTGTGCGTTCTTGTCCGAATCGCTGGCAGTGTTGTTGGTCTGTTGGTTGGTGGCGTGTTGGGGTATGTGGGGGCGGCCTTCATAGTTGCTGGTATGGCCAACGGTAACGAAGACGCCGGGTTGGCCTATTCTATCCTCCTTTGCCCGCCGGTCTTTCTTCTTGGAGCTACCATAGGAGCGGCGGCAGGAGCAACCATCGTGCAGAAGGCTTTGAGGCAGAGGAGTTCATTCTGGAGAGCTCTGCTGGGAGCGGTGGTTGGGCTGCTGGCCGGGGTCTTCGTGATCTATTGCCTCTGGCGTCTTGACCTGAAAATGGCGGCAGAATGCTGGGAAGCCGCCATTGCCGGCATATCTCTCCCGATAACGGCTGGAGCGGTATTGGGTTCCGGTTGGAAAACCAAGCCAGCCAATGCCACGGGGGCTTGAAGCTAAGCGCAGTGGTCAACGAGAGGAGGTGGCAAAATGGGTTGTGCGGTGGCCATAATCGGTGGCCTAGTCGCTTGGTGTGGCATATTGCTGGCATTCTGGGGTTTTGGCAGCGCGTATGGTGAGGATTACGAAACCGCGCGCGTGGTCCTGCCAATTGCCTGGGTCGTAGGGCTTGTTGGTATCGGCCTCGTCGTGGCCGGTATACGATCGGCCTTCTCTGGCAACAGCAACGAGAAGGCCTTTGATGACGGATTGAACATTACGCCAATAGAATACGTCCTCTGCCCGGATTGCGGCTGCCCTGTAGTGGACGGTTCTAAGACTTGCGAATGGTGCGGAGCGGACGTGAAGTAGGCAAAGAGGAGGCAGTAATGCGCAAGGCCCTGGCTGTGGTTCAACCATTCATCGGTGCCCCGCCAATATGTCTCGGGATGTGCGGCATCTGCATGGGCGCTGTAGTGGAGCCGCCTGGCGGCCGAATTCTTATCGGGATGGGCTCCATGGGAGTGCTCATCGGTCTTGGCCTGTGCCTCACGGTATACGCAGCATTGCTCCACGGCAAGAAGTAGGCAGAGAGGCGGTTGAGTGTTCTATCTGTTTCGAGTCCTCGGCGGAGTGAACGGCATCCCCCTGCCCGGTTCTGCACAATTTCCACTGTGGATTCAGCCCAGCTCGCGGCGCTTAGCAGGACTTCAGTCTATCCTCAAGCCTCGACTGAGTCGGCTCCCCCAGCCCAAGACACTGTGAGCCATCCATCCGGCCAAGCCGGGAGAGAAGAGCAGAAAAAGAAGAAAGCCCATTTGTGTGGGCTTTCTTGGCTCAGAAGGGGGGTATCTTCTGAGAGGAGACGAATATTGTATTAATAGTCTAGCTCGCTCCTTCCGGTCGGTGTATCCGTAATACTACGTAGTTTGGGCTGCATATCTACGTATTCTCGTGGCCGTCGGGTCGCCGACCCGACGCCGTCACGTCACATGCACCAGCATTCGTGCCAGTTGAGGTCGCCTCGTCGATCCTCCTAAACCCCCTAAGCCCCCACTCTTGGGGGGATAGAAAAAGTGCAGAGGGGCTGCACCCCTCTGCACGCCCTGCCTGGATACTACCTCCTCCCCGAATGCTTTGTTCTGAGAAATGCATGATGCTATAATTCCGGATTAGAGAAGGAGAACGACCCACGCGCCGAATCCGAGTGCTGTGGCGCTGGCAGAGGCCGTGTCAGCTACGGCGATGGGCATTCGGCGGTTGCTCCAGACCCGCGGGGCAGGGAAGACCGACTTCTGGTAGAATCTCTAGCGCATCGGGCACCAACTACGGGTGGGGAGTGTTGAGCAATGATAATCATCGGTGAAAACATTCATATCATTTCGAAAGCCATCTCGAGGGCGGTCGATGGTCGAGACGCCAAGACCATCCAGGCATTGGCGGTTGCCCAGGCCGAGGCCGGCGTTCACTACATCGACCTGAATCTCGGCCCCGCCAGGAAAGACCCCATCGCGATGACCGAGTGGCTGGTGAAAACGGTTCAGGCCGCCGTCGATCTGCCTCTCTCCATCGACACCCTGAGCCCCGTGGCCATGGACGTAGGGCTCAAGATGTGCAAGAGGAAACCCATGCTCAACTCTGTGTCCGGAAGGACCGACAGCAGGGAGCACATGCTGCCGCTGGCCAAGAAGTACAGCGCGGATGTGGTCATATCGGTGCTCACAGACAAGGGGTGCCCGACCGATCTGGCCTCGCGGTCAGAAAGCATCATCGAGACCGTCGCCCATGCCAACCGTATCGGCATTCCCAACGAAGACATCTGGGTCGACCCGATTCTGCTTCCGGTGAGCGCCGATCAGAAGCAGGCCAAGGAGGTCCTGGAGTTCATCAAGATACTCCCCGAAGTTCTCCCCGGCATCAAATCAACCCTGGGGCTCTCCAACCTGTCCAACGGCGCGCCCACCCAGCTCAGGGGGTTGCTGAACCGCACGTACATGGTAATGCTCGGCCGCTGCGGCGAGTACTCGGTGATCGCGGACGCACTGGACAGGCAACTCATGGCCCTGAACAGAGGCGAAATGCCCGAAATCGTCAAGCTGGTCTACGCCGTCATGGATGGCGAAGATGTCGACATGGCCTCACTCCTGGCAGACGCCCGCGACTACGTGAAGACGGCCAAGGTCCTCACGGGCGAGAATCTCTACTCGCATTCCTGGCTGGAAGACTGAGATCAGAGGAAAACGGAATGCAGTACAGAGCGCCGATTGAGTCGTACGCGGGAACCGTCAGAGAGATAACCATCGGGACGGGGACCAAGGCCCTGAAGATAGGGGGCGAAACCGCCCTCCCATTTCACTTCTTCGACCAGGGGTCAATTCCGAACCCGCCCCGCCTTGGCCTCGAGGTCTGGGACATGCCACCCAGAGACTGGGCCCGGTGGGCCTTCGAGCCGTTCCAGGACGTCATATCCGACCCCGTCAGATGGGCCCAGAAGTGCGTTGGCCACGGCGCCGACGCCGTGTGCCTGCAACTGGTGAGCGCCGACCCGGCAGCCGGAGACACGCCGCCGGAGACCGCCGCGCAATTGGTCAAGGCCGTCGCCGAAGCCATACCGGTGCCGCTCATCGTCTACGGCCCGGACGACGAGAAGAAGAACGTCGCCGTGCTGGCCAAGGTGGCCGAAGTGTGCCGAGGACAGAACCTCCTGCTGGGACCGGCGGTCAAGGAGAACTACGAGGCCATAGCCAAGGCTGTCCTGGAGCATGGGCACTGTCTGATCGCCCAGACCTCGCTGGATATCAACCTGATGAAGGAGCTGAATATCAAGATCTGCAAGTCCTTCCCGCCGGACAGGGTGGTTATCGACCCCATCAGCTCGGCGCTGGGATATGGGATGGAGTACAGCTTCAGCATCATGGAGCGCATCAAGCAGACCGGCGTGATCTTCAAAGACGGCATGACCCAGATGCCTATCATCGCCAACCTGGCGGGCGAATGCTGGAAGACCAAAGAGGCCAAGGAGAACCAGAGTCAAGGCGTTCTCTGGGAAGGCATGACGGCCGTCTCCCTCCTTCTCGCCGGAGCGAACCTGGCGGTGTTGCGGCACCCGGAGACACTGCGATATGTCAAGAGCCTGTTCGGACTGAAGTGAATTATGGCTGATTCAGAAGAGAAGAAACCGAAGAAGACGCGGAAGCGGCAGCGCATTGAAGACACCATCCGGGCCAGCGATCCCTGGGAGCCGGTGGGGCAGACGCCGATGCCGGGCATCTCCGATCTGCGGAACTGGGACATGCGGCTCATGAAGACGTACGAACCCTGGTACGCCCCGTTCTGCGACGTCTGCTGCTTCTGCACGTACGGGAAGTGCGACCTGACGGCGGGGCGGCGGGGCGGGTGCGGGATCAATATCGCCGGCCAGCAGGGCCGCATGGTCCTCCAGGCCTGCTGCACTGGGCTTTCGGCCCACGGCGCTCACGCCCGGCATATCATCGACCATCTGATCGAAGACCACGGCGAAGATCTCAAGATCGATCTGGGCGGAAACGTGGCCGTGGAGGCACCCAACATCCGACTGGTCCTGGGGCTGAAGCCGGAAACACTGAAGGATCTGCGGACAGCCGTGGAATATGCGGAGCGTGAGCTGATACACCTGGTTTCGTCGCTTCACACCGGCCAGGAGGGCAGCAACCTGGATTTTGAGTCCAAGGCGCTCCACGCCAGCATGCTGGACCATGTGGTCATGGAAGCCGCCGACGTCGCCCAAATCATCGGTTTCAAGTATCCGACCTCCGTGGCGGATACGCCGCTGGTGGACCTGGGCTGCGCCTCTTTGGATGGAACGAAGCCCGCGATCATTGTCGTCGGCCACAACCCGGCTTCCTCGACGGCCATCGTCGATTACTTGCGGCGACACGACCTAGCGGACAAAGTGGAGATCGGCGGCCTCTGCTGCACCGCCCACGAGACGACCAGATATCACGACCGGGCCAAGATCATCGGCCCGCTCTCGCGGCAGCTCTACTACGTCAGGACCGGCATTGCCGATGTGATAGTGACCGACGAACAGTGCGTCAGGACCGACCTGCTGGATGAAGCCCGCAAAGTAGGCACGGCGTTCATCGCCACCTCAGATAAGGCCTGCTACGGGCTGGAGGATGCCACCGAGAAGGACCCGGATGAGATAGTGCGGGAGATGGTCGAGAACGGAAAGCAGTTCCTGATCCTGGACCCGGTGAAGGCTGGTGAGGTGGCGGTGAGGGTAGCCGTCAAGCTCGCTCCTGACAGGAAGAGCAGTCTCATTAGCGACACCGAAGCCCAGGAACTGGCCAAGAAGTGCGTGCAGTGCGACATGTGCGAGCGGGTCTGCCCGAATATGCTGGACATCAGCGTGGGCATCAGCCAGGTGGCCAAAGGAAACCTGCAGCCTTTGAGGGAGCTTTTCGACAAGTGCCTGGGTTGCGGCAAATGTGAAGAGGAGTGCACCTACGGTGTTCCGGTGTTCCAGATAATGCAGACGGCCGCCCGAGCCGAGGCCTACAAGATCAGAACCGGGCGGGGCCCGATCATGGATACCGAGATCCGCAACGTCGGCGCGCCAATTGTGCTGGGGACCATCCCCGGCGTGGTGGCCATTGTCGGCTGTTCCAACTACCCGGACATGAACGACGTGGTGGAGATTGCCGAGGAGTTCGCCAGGAGGAAGTACATTGTGGTGCTCAGCGGCTGCGCGGCGATGGCCGCCGGCATGAAGAAGGACGCCGAGGGCAAGACCATCTACGAGAAGTACCCGGCCGGTTTTGAGGCGGGCGGAGTGCTCAACGTGGGCTCCTGCGTGGCCGACGCCCACATCACCGGCGCCGCCATCAAGATAGCCAATATCTTCGCCACTCTGCCTCTGCGGGGTAACTACGAAGTCATCGCGGACTACATCCTGAACCGGGTAGGGGCGGTCGGAGTGGCCTGGGGCGCGTACTCGCAGAAAGCCGTCAGCATCGCCACCGGATGCAACCGGCTGGGGATTCCGGTCTTGCTGGGGCCGCATTCGGCCAAATACCGCCGTCTCTTCCTCTCCCGCAAGGAGGAGGGCGACTGGACGGTGAGGGACGGCCGCACGGGGAATCTGGTGGATACCGGAGAGCCTTCCCCGGAACACTTGGCCTACGTCACGGAGACCAAAGAGAAGGCCATGATTACGATCGCCAAGCTCTGCATCAGGAAGAACGACACGCCGCAGGGCCGGGCGGTGAAGCTGAACCACTACATATCGCTGTACAAGAAGTACATGGGCGGGGGTTTGCCGCCGGACCTGCATCTCTACGTCAGGACGGACAAGGACCTGCCCATCGTCTACAAGAAGGATGCCGTCGCCTATTTGAAAGAGGTCGGTTGGAAGCCAAAGCCGGTACTCAGCCTGCCGACGTTGATCGGGACATACCCCAGCAAGGTGCCGCCGGATGCGGTTATTCATTGATGCAGTATGACACTTCGTTTGAATGACAGGACATGGGGCGTGCAGAGGGGCGAAGCCCCTCTCCGTTTCTCTATGATCCCCCAACACTGGGGGATACAGGGGGTTGAAGACCCTTATCTAGGAGATCAGATTTGACCGGAGTGGCCGCGCTCGTCAGCAAGGTGGTGGGGAGCCGCCACAATGACAAGGACATGCTCATCCAGGTTCTGCTGGACCTGCAGAGCGGCCTGGGTTGGCTGCCTCAGGAGGCGCTGGCCGAGGTCAGCCGCCAGCTGCGCGTGCCGGTCACGCGCGTCTACCAAGTAGCCAGCTACTACAAGGCGTTCAGCTTTGCGCCCAAGGGCCGCCACAACGTGACAGTGTGCCTGGGCACCGCCTGCCAGGTGCGCGGCGCGCCACGCCTGCTGGATCGGACAGCGGATCTGCTGAAGCTGGCGCCGGGCGAGACGTCGCCGGATATGCGCTTCAGCCTGAACACGGTCAACTGCCTCGGCTGCTGTGCCCTGGGGCCGGTGATGGTGGTGGATGGGAAGTACCATAGCAACCCATCGACATCCGAGCTGCAGAACATTGTCGACAGCGCCCAGTGAGTCTTTGAAGATGCCAACAATGGTTTCGTCACTAGAGGAATTGGAGAGCCTGCGGAAGGACATTCTGTCCCGCAGAGATCACACGCGGCCGATCATCACCGTCTGCGCCGGAACGGGGTGTCAGACCTACGGTGCAGCAGATGTGTACCAGGCCATCGTCGGGGAAGTGAAAGCGCAGCGCCTGGAGACTAAGCTGGAGATCAAGGCCACGGGTTGCCACGGTTTCTGCGAGAAGGGTGTGGTGGTGGTCATTCATCCGGAGGAGATCTGCTACGTGAAGGTCACGGCGGCCGACGCCCCGGAACTCGTCGGCGCGGCCGCCAGGAAGATCCTCGTGGAACGCCTGCTGTACGTTGACCCCGTGACAGGCCAGAAGATAGCCAGGGAGCCGGACATACCCTTCTACAAGAACCAGACCCGCATCGTTTTCGGCAATAACAAGCGCATCGATCCCAAGAACATCGAGGACTACGTCGCTTTGGGTGGGTATGGCGCCCTAGGCAAGGCGCTGCGCCGCATGAGCCCGGAGCAGGTGTTGGCGGAGGTGAAGAAGGCTGACCTCCGCGGGAGGGGCGGGGGAGGTTTTCCCGCCGGCAAGAAGTGGGAGGAGACCCGAAACGCGCCCGGCGATATCAAGTACGTCATCGTCAACTGCGACGAGGGCGATCCAGGGGCCTACATGGACCGGTCGCTCATGGAGGGTAATCCTCACGCCGTGCTGGAAGGGCTGCTGATCGGGGCCTACGCCGTCGGGGCCCGCGAGGGGTTTGTGTACGTGCGCCAGGAATACCCGCTGGCCTGTGAGAACCTGAACGTGGCCATCAGGCAGGCTCATGAACACGGATTTCTCGGGGAGAACATCCTGGGATCGGGATTCGGGTTCACGGTGAAGGTCCACCGGGGCGCCGGGGCCTTCGTTTCCGGCGAGTCGTCAGCCCTCATGAGCGCCATCGAGGGCAAGGTGGGCGAGCCGCGCATGAAGTACGTCCACACCGCCGTCAGCGGCATCAAGGGCCGGCCGTCCAACCTGAACAACGTGGAGACCTGGGCCACCGTCCCGCTCATCATCGACAAGGGCGCCGACTGGTTCTGCTCCATCGGCACCGAGGGCAGCAAGGGCACCAAGATATTCTCCCTGGTGGGCAAGGTGAACAACACCGGGCTGGTGGAGATCCCCATGGGCATGACGCTGCGGGAGATCATCTACGGCATCGGCGGCGGGATCATCAAGGGCAAGCGATTCAAGGGCGTACAGACCGGCGGGCCTTCGGGCGGCATACTCCCGGAACAGTGCCTCGATACGCCGGTAGGTTTCGACGAACTGGCCAAGCTGGGCTCCATGATGGGGTCGGGCGGCATGGTGGTCATGGATGAGGACACCTGCATGGTGGACGTGGCCCGGTACTTCGTCAACTTCCTCTGCGAGGAGTCCTGCGGGAAGTGCATTCCGTGCCGCGAGGGGCTGAGGGTGCTGCGGCAGATTCTGACCGATATCTGTGAAGGACGCGGGAAGCCGGAGGATATCGACGTGATCCGGGAGATCGCCGAGGTGATGGCAGATGCTTCGCTTTGCGCGCTGGGCACCACGGCCGCCAACCCGGTGCTGACCACGCTGCGATACTTCGGCGAGGAATATGAAGCGCACATCCGCGACAAGCGCTGTCCGGCCAGGTTCTGCAAGAGCCTGACCTCTTACTACATCGATCCAGAGAAGTGCACCGCCTGCCTGATCTGTTTGCGCAACTGTCCGGCGTCGGCGGTGGTTGGCGACAAGGGAATCGTACACTGGATCGACCAGGAGAAATGCACCAAATGCGGTGTCTGTTTCGAGGTTTGCCCGGACCGCTTCGGCGCCGTGGTGAGGATTTCGGGCGAGCCGGTGCCACCGCCGCCTATGCCCGGCACCAGGGTGGTCCGGAAACATGAAGGGTGATATGGGAGACGCGATAACGTTCAAGATCGATGGCCGGGAAGTGAACGCCAGGCAGGGCATGACGATCCTGGAGGCAGCCGGTGAGGCGGGCATAGAGATCCCGGCGCTCTGCCATCACCGGAAGACGAGGCCATACGGTGCCTGCCGCATCTGCAGCGTGGAGGCCGAGAAGGACGGCAAGGTCAAGGTGGTGGCCTCCTGCGGCTACCCGGCGGAGCCGGGGCTGGTGATCCGGACGCGCTCGCCGCGGATCGACCGGATCAGGCGGGCCGTGCTGGAGCTGGTGGCCCCGCAGGCCATGCTGGACGGGGACTTTGGCGGCGACCTGAAGAAGCTGGCCGACGAGTACGGCGCTGATATTCATCGTTTCGAGGCCCAGCTGCAGGTCAAGTCGCGGCGGTGCATTCTGTGCGGCCTCTGCGTCCGCTATTGCGACGAGGTGGTGGGAGCTCACGCCATCGGCTTCGTGGGGAGGGGCATAGACCGGCGGGTGGCCTTCTTCCCCGAGAAGGCGTCCAAGGTCTGCGCCAACTGCCTGGGCTGTTTCAAGATATGCCCCACCGGTAAGATCGGGGCCGAGGCAGACGGGACTTATTTCGGATTCACCGTAGACGACTTTCTGGCTGGCAGGTTGTAGGAAAACAGATGGTCACGCCTTTTCATCGAGTGAACGTCCTGACCGGGGTGAAGTCCGCCATTATTCTGGACAACGCCTCCGATTATGCCGCGCTGATCAAGCAGGCGAAACGGCCTTTGTTGGTGCTGGGGCCGAAGCTGCTGGAGGAAACGCTGGGCGGGAAGCCGCTGCTGGAATGGGCTCTGGAGATCGCGAAAGCCGCCAACTTGCCCATCTGCGCCACGGCCCACGTTAAAGGCAAGCTGGTGCCACTGGGAGTGAAGCCGGACAGCGAATTAGATGCGGTAGAGATAGTCAATCATCTCAAGGATCCAAAATGGCAGGGGTTAAAGAAAGAGGGAAACCACGACCTGGTCATCTTCTTCGGCTTCAGGACTGACTTCGGCAACCAGAGCCTATCGGTACTGAAGCACTTTGCCCCTCACCTGCGGACCATGACCCTCTGCAAGTACGTCTTCCCCAATGCCGACTACTCTCTTCCCAACCTCAGAAAGGATGAGGACTGGCAGAAATTCCTGGAGGAACTGATAGCCTGTCTAAAGGAGAAGGACTAGCATGGACTTTCACGTAGACATTGGGCCCCAGTACGAAGGCGAAACCATCAGAAAAGATGACATGCACGTTGAGTTCGGCGGCCCCAACATCAAGGCCAAATTCGAACTCGTCACCCTGAAGAAGCCAGAAGAGGTAGAGCATGAGAAGGTGGAGCTGATCGGCCCCGACATCAAGGACATGAGGGAAGGCATCAGTCAGCCGCTGGCGATAATGGTGGACATCGCCGGAGCCTCTCTCGAGAAGGACATGGAGCCGGTCATCGAGAGAAGAATCCACATGTACGCCAACTACATCGAGGGCATCTACCACATGAACCAGAGGAATGATGTCTGGATGCGGTTGAGCAAGGCATCGTTCAACAAGGGCTTCAACTCGCTGATCGAATTCGGCCAGATACTGGTCTTTCTCTTCACCTCGGAGCTTTCCGCCATCGAGAAGATATCCGTCACGCTGGTCACTGACAAGAAGAAGGTGGAGGAGTTACTGCCTCAGGCGATGCAGGTCTATCAGGCGAGAGACGAGCGGCTGCGGGGGATGAAGGAAGAAGACGTCGATGTCTTCTATGGCTGCATCCTCTGCCAGAGCTTCGCCCCTACACATTGTTGCATCATAACGCCGGAAAGGGTGGCCAATTGCGGCGCCATAAGCTGGTTCGACGGCCGGGCGGCCCACAAGCTCGACCCGGAAGGGCCGATCTTCGAAGTGCAGAAGGGTGAGATCATAGATCCCGTGAAGGGCGAGTATGGCGGCCTGAACCAGGAGGTAGCAGGGAGGTCTCTGGGTCAATACGACCGCATGTATCTGCACAGCGCCTTCGAGCACCCGCACACGTCCTGCGGCTGTTTCCAGGCGGTCCTCTTCTACATACCCGAGGTGGACGGCTTCGGCATCGTGCACCGCGATTTCATGGGTTTCACCGTGATCGGCCAGACCTTCTCCCGCATCGCCGGAGCCACCTCCGGCGGCAAGCAGATCGACGGCGCCTGCGGCATGGCCCTGGAGCTGATCAGATCGCCCAAGTTCTTCCAGGCCGACGGCGGCCTGCGGCGGGTGGTCTGGATGCCCCAGGAAATCAAGGAGAGATACGAGGACGCCATCCCGGCCGATCTCTATGACAAGATAGCCACCGAGAAGGATGTGAATGATGTGGCGCAACTGGCGGAGTTCCTGGAGCGGGTAGGGCATCCGTGGCTGAAGGGCGAAGTGGTTCTCCCCTGACGGACTGAACAGGAGGCTATGAATGCCGCTCAAAGGCACTGATGTCGTCAAGAAGTTGCCCGAACTGGGCAAGAAGAACTGCAAGGAGTGTGGCTTCCCCACGTGCTTCGCCTTCGCCATGAAGCTGGCCTCCGGGGGAACCACGCTGGACAAGTGCCCCCATCTCTTGCCTGAGGCCACGGCCGAGCTGCTGGACGCGCTGGCTCCGGCCATCAAGCTGGTGACCATCGGCACGGGCGATAGCGCCCTGGAGGTCGGGAACGAAGAGGTCGTCTACAGGCACGAGAAAACCTTCCTCCATCCCACCGGCATTGCCCTCCTCATCTCCGACACCGAGTCCGAGTCGGCAATAGTGGAGAAGATCAAGAAGATCGACGATTTGAAGTTCGAGCGGATTGGATTGACGCTGCGGGCCAATCTGCTTGCCCTGCAACATGCTTCCGGCGACAAGACCAGATTCGTTGCCCTGGCCAAGAAAGCTCATGATGACACCAAAACAGCGCCCATCTTGATTTCGGAAGACGTCGATGCCCTGTTCTCGGCGTGGGACGTTTGCGCCGACCGACGGCCGCTTCTGTACCCGTTGACAAAGGAGAACATCAACAGGTTCATCTCGAGGCTCAAGGAACGCCCGACGCCCATCGGGGTGAGGGCGGACAGCATCGAGGAACTGGTCCCGCTCACCGCCAGGCTCAGAGAAGAGAAACTCGACGATCTGGTCATTGACCCCGGCTCTCGGAATCTGACGGGCGGCATCAGAGACCAGACGCTGATCCGCAGGGCAGCCGTTAAGCAGAACTTCCGGTATCTGGGCTATCCCACCATCGCCTTTCCCTGCTTCATAGCCAAAGACCCGATGGAGGAAGCGTTAATGGCCGCGGCCTTCATCGTCAAGTATGCCGCCATCGTGGTCTTGTCGGATTTCGATCGGCACACGCTGCTGCCCTTGCTGGCGCAGCGGCTCAACATCTACACCGACCCGCGCATGCCGCTCTCGGTACAGGAGAAGGTCTACGAGATCGGCGAACCGGGTCCCGATTCGCCCGTGCTGGTCACCTCCAACTGGTCCCTGACCTATTTCATCGTGTCATCGGAGGTGGAAGGCAGCAAGGTCCCGTCGTTCCTGTGCGTGAAGGACACCGAGGGGCTGGGCGTGCTCACCGGCTGGGCGGCGGGCAAGTTCACCGGGGACAGCGTGGCCGCCTTCATCAAGAAGTCCGGCATCGAGCAGAAGGTCAGGACCCGGACTCTGTTGATTCCGGGTATGGTCGGCAGGATCAGGGGCGAACTCGAGGAAGCCCTGCCCGGCTGGAAGATTGTGGTCGGGCCACGTGAAGCCAGCGAGATTCCGTCGTTCCTGCCGGGGTTCGCCGCCAAACTGAAGCAGTGAGATGCAGCAGAATGCTGCCGGGAGCTTGAGGGTGTCCCTCAACGTGTCATTGCGAGGAGCGGAGCGACGCGGCAATCCCAGGGTGGACCGGGGGTAATCAGGAGCATGCCACCACAGCCCCGAGACGGCCACGTCACCGCCTGTCGAAAGGGTTCCTCGCCATGACAGGGCGGGGGGAATAGGGGACAAAGGGGGTTGAAAACGAATCCCAATACTCCTAGGATCACCTTATGACCACTACGATTGTCATCGCCGGAAAGGGCGGAACAGGCAAAACGTCAATCTCTGCCTTGCTGGTGCAGATGCTTTCCAAGAAGGGCGTGGTCCTGGCCATCGACGCCGACCCGGCCACCAACCTCAATCAAGCGCTCGGCGTCGAGGCGGGCAGAACGGTGGGCGGGATACGCGAGGAGATGACCCGGGACATCCAGTCGGGGACGCTCTCGCCGAGCGTGTCTAAGCACGACTACCTGGAAGGTCAAATTCGGGCGGCGCTGGTGGAATCGAAGGGCTTTGACCTGCTGGCCATAGGTCGCCCCGAAGGACCCGGGTGCTATTGCGCCGCCAACAACATGCTGCGTATGTCCATCGACAAGCTGGGCCGGAACTACCGCTACGTAGTCATCGACAGCGAGGCCGGCATGGAGCATATCAGCCGCCAGACCACGAGAGATGTCGATATCCTGGTTATTGTCTCCGATCCAACCCAGCGGAGCATCCGGACTGCCGCGGCCATCAAGGGACTCATCGGGGAAATGAGGACGCGGGTGGGTCAAATTGCTCTCGTGGTCAACCGCTCGCCAGACGGACTGCCGCCCGAGATAGCCCAAGCGGCGGAGACGCACGGCTTCGCGAGCCCGCTGACCATAGGCCAGGACCCGAACCTGGCCGGCCTGGAGATCAAGGGCCGGCCAACGACAGAGCTGCCCGCGGATTCTCCTCTGCGAAACGGAGTGGCAGAGCTGGTCACCAGACTCGGGCTCTGAGGCCCGAAGGGGCTGCAGAGAGTTCGTCCCTCTGCACAACCTCTGAGGGCCGTCTCCTCGTGATGGAATGGGATGCTCGACGCGGTGAAAGGTTCAGGCGATGCAAATGACCTTGCTTGACTGAGGAGTGGATATGTCTATAATGTTATGCTTGGGGACATGAGGATCATAGCCGGGGAGGGGAAGGGGAAGCGACTGCGGTCGCCCAGGACTTCGATAAGGCCTACGACTGCGCTGGTTCGCGGAGCAGTATTCTCAATCCTCTACCCCATGCTAGATCAGGAATGGCAGGCACTCGACCTTTATGCAGGCACCGGCGCTCTGGGCATCGAGGCGCTCAGCCGGGGTGCCATCTGGGTGGACTTCGTGGAACATAATCGCAAGTGCTGCGATGCCATCAAACGAAATCTGGAGGCCACCGGTTTTGCCTCCCAGTCGAGGGTGTACTGCCTGAGCGTGGACAAGGCGTTGACTATGCTTGACCGAGCCTACGATGTGGTGTTCCTGGATCCTCCGTATGATGACCCGTCCCTCTCGACCACGCTTGATTCTCTATTTGGTTCTCAGCTGGTCAGTCCGAAGTCGACTGTTGTCGTCCAGTGCTCGACGCGCCAACGGCTTCCTGCGGACTTCCACAAGTTCCACATGATCAAGAACCGGCACTACGGTGACACCAGTATCTCATTTTATCGACAGGAGGCCCGCAATTGAGGATAGCACTTTACCCGGGCAGCTTTGACCCCGTGACAAAGGGACATGTTGATGTTGCCACCAGGGCGGCGGCCATGTTTGACCAACTGATCGTCGGCGTCTTCGACGCACCCCCGAAGCACCTCCTGTTCACTACCAAGGAGAGGGTGGCACTCATGAAGAAGGCGTTGGCCAGTGTGCCGAACGTGACTATTGAACCCTATGACTGCCTGACCATCGAGTTCGCCAAGCAGATAGGCGCGAACTCAATTGTGCGAGGGCTGAGGATGGGCTCCGACTTTGAGCGGGAGTTCGATATGGCTCTAATGAACCGGAAGCTGGCTCCGGATATAGACACCATCTGTCTTATGTCCAGCGCTGAATTCCAGTTCATTAGCTCCAGCCTGCTGAAGGAGGCTGCCCAGGGAGGTGGTGACATCAGGGTTTTCGTGCCTGAAAGCTCTGCTGTGGCTCTGATGAAAAAGCTCTATCCCTCGTCAGCCAGGCCGGCGAAGGTCTCACCTAAACGCAAGAGAAGATAGAAGGAGGTTTTCTGATGGCGTACAAGATAACTGAGGAGTGTATTAGCTGCGGTGCGTGCGATGTAGACTGCAAGAATGAGGCGATCAAGGCCGGAGACACGATCTATGTGATTGACCCCGTGAAGTGCACCGAGTGCGTTGGTTGGTATCCCAGCCAGAAGTGTGTTGAGCAGTGCCCGGTAGACTGCTGCGTGCCTGACCCGGCGCACAAGGAGACCAGGGAACAGCTATTGGAGAGGTGGAAGCAGCAGAATCCGGGCAAGACTCCGCTGGCTACTTAGAAATTCAACGTCTGCCCCAGGTAAGACGGCACTCAATAACTCGAAATCCCCCTGACCAAGGGGGATTTCTCTTTGCCTGCGGCATCCTTCTGGCCGGTCTTCTGCTATTTGAAGAGCTTGTTCACCGCGTCGAACCTGCCGGGAAGGATCGCCAGGAGGAGGCGGAAGCTGTCTATCAGAAAATGAGCCAGAGCAGAGTCGCCGATAGCCGTTCCCACGCTCGTTGTGCCCGGCTCTCCCGCGGCCCATTTGCCCACCGCGATGAAGATGGCCGCCACCATGAGGCCGCCCGCGAACAGTCCGAGCAAGGCTCCGCCGAGGGAATCCAGCCACCCCATCATTATCAGCTTGATGAACCCTTTGACGATGTGGCCGAGGATGTTGAATATGACCAGGACGATGATCAGGATGATGGCGAACGATACGACGTAGGCCCAGAGAGCGCCGCTGGACGAGAGCTTCTCCGCCAGTGAATCGGAAGCAGCGCCGGCTACGGCCACCCCCACAATCAGCCCGAGGAAGCCGAAGATCGACAGGACGAGTCCCTGTTTGAAACCGGCAATCGCGCCGATCACGGCTCCAACTATGATAACTCCGTCAACCCAAGTCATTTCGTGCTCCGATCACTCCGCTATCATTTCGACTTCAAGTATGGTACATACAAGGCTTCAAAAGGTCAAATCCGGCGATCTTCAACGGGCGTAGGCCTGGAGAAGGCAGGAGATGAACATCAACAACAGTATGGCGACCATCGGACTGAGGTCGATCATGTCCAGTCTGGGGATTATCCGCCGCAATGGTAAGAGGATGGGCTCGGTGATGGTCACCAGGAAGACTACCAGGGAATTGTTAGGGTCAACGGGAACCCACGAAAGCAGCGATCGGATCACGACGGCAACGGCCATGACGTTACAGAGGATGACAACGACTCTGACGAAATACTCCACAGGTTAGTCACCTCTGAGGGCCTTGGCTTTCTCGTATCCGGCAATGATGGCCCGGGCCAGCAGCGCCCGCAGCCGGCCTTCCTCCAGCTCGTGAAGCCCTTCAGCAGTCGTCCCACCGGGAGAAGTCACCATGTTGCGCAGCTCGGCCGGATGCCTGCCCGACTTCTGCGCCAGATGGACAGAACCGGAGATGGTCTCCATCACCAGTTCCAGGGCCATGTCCCGCGGCAGACCGATCCGCACGGCGGCGTCCACGAAGGATTCGATGATCAAGAACACGTATCCGGGACCGCTGCCGCTGACGGCCGTGGCCATATCGATGAACTTCTCATCCGCCACGAAGACCTGCTTCCCCATGGCACCCAGTATCGTCCGCGCTCTTTCCTTGTCCTGCTCCGTGGCTTCGCCGGAGGTTGTCCACACGGTCACCCCTTCGCCGATCTGGGCGGGCGTGTTGGGCATGGCCCGAATCACAGACTGGCGGTCCAGGCCCTGGCAGAGCTTGGACACCGTGATGCCGGCAGCTATGGAGATCACCGTCTGATCCGCCCTGGTCCGGCCCTTCAGATCGGCCAGGGCTTCCGGCACGGCATTCGGCTTCACCGCCAGAATGATGACGTCTGCCTTCTCCGCCGCACTGTGGTTGATGGAGGTCGTCGCGACACCATGCTTCTCCGCCAGGTGTTTGCGCCGCGCCTCGATGACTTCTCCGGCGACGATGTCGGTCGCCTTGGCTACGCCTTTGTCAATGAGGCAGCGTATCATGGCCTCGCCCATGTTCCCGCCGCCGATAAAGGCAATCCTCATGGCACTACTCCTCCCTCCCGCCGAAGATGGCCCGGCCGATCCTCACCAAAGTGGCCCCTTCCTCTATGGCCACCTCGAAGTCATGGCTCATACCCATGGAAAGGTGCTCCAGTCCCAGGGAGTCGCGCATCAGCCGCAGCCGCCGGAACACCGGGCGGACCTCTTCAGGACTATCAGCGTATGGGGCGATGGTCATCAGGCCCTTTATGCGAAGATGGGGCAGGCGGGCCATGTGTTCCAGCGCCGCGATCGTGTCCTGCAGGGCAAAGCCGTACTTGCTGGCCTCTCCGGCCACGTTGACCTGGACCAGCACCGACAGGTCGCAGTCGGCGTGTTGACTGATGGCCTCGGCCACCTTAAGCGAATCAACGCTGTGAATGACGTCGAAAAGCTCGGTGGCGGTCTTGGCCTTGTTGGTCTGCAGGTGTCCCACCATGTGCCAAGTGGGATGTGGGTCGAGGCACGACAGACCGGGGATCTTCTCCTTGGCCTCCTGTATCCGGCTTTCGCCGAAATGCCGAAGACCTGCGGCAAAGGCTTCCTGGATGGCCGAGGCATCCACCGTCTTGGTCACTGCCACCAGAGTGACCTCTGAAGGCGACCGGCCGGCCTTGTTGGCCGCCTTGGCCATGCGCTTCAGGATGGCGGTCACATTCCGACCGATTCCCGTGGCCTTCAGATCCTGTGCCGCCGTGTTCCTACCCATGGCTAGACAGTATACCGTGGTTCCTCTCAAACCTGAAGTGTCGGGTCTCTAGCCGGACGCTTGGAGATTTGCCAAACCGTCAGGTTAGGTCGGAAGACTTGACACTCATGACTCGTAGGGGCAACCACAGGGGGATTGCCCCTACGAGTACCCGCTGGGGCGCGCAGAGGGGACGCCAGCAGCGCTTTCGGCGGGTGCGGATGGCTAAAGGACTGTGGGGTGATGATGGTTCGTCGGGTGTCTCAGCCAAGCCGTGAGCTACTTGGCAGCACAGTCCAGCATGCTCTGGCCACCATACACCCACTTGGTATCGGAGGTGGGGCGAAAGCCACTCACCTCCAGAAGCCCCCGCTGCTCGTCCGGCTCAAAGTAGTGATACCGGCTCTCTTTGGCCAGCTTCCAGTTGTAGTAGAACATCTTGACCGTGGGTGCTATCCATCTGACCATCCTGAAGGCGGTCACGCTCCGCCCTACGGCACGCACACTCAAGGATATGCCTCTTCCGTAGATGGCCAGTGGCTTCCAGCCCGCTCTGGGGTTGGCCAGTGCTATCCGGCCGCCTGGCTTCAGAACGCGGTAGAGCTCCTTCATGACCTTGGCCTGGTCATCCGCAGACAGGGTGTACAAGACGTTGTTGGAGGCAATGCCGTCAAAGGAGTTCTCCTTGAAAGGCAGGCCCTGTGTCAAATCCGCCAGCACCAGGCGACTGTCGTCACGCTTTGCCTGGTGACAGGCCAGCGCATCCGGACAGAAGTCGAGGGCCACGACCCGGCACCCCAGGCCCTTCAGTAGCACCGCCAGATTCCCTGTGCCCGAGCCGATGTCAAGGACAAGGCTGCCCGGCTCCGGCCGGAGTTCCTGGCAGATTGAGGTCAATAACTCCACATATGATGGGACAAGGTTCAGCTTGTCATAGACCTTGAAGTATTCCGCCCAGAACTTGTTGCTGATCATGACCTAGATACGCTCCATTGCACCGAAAGAAATCGTGGCTCACCGGCTGGCCCCTGCCATCCGCTTGACCTGTGGAATCGCCCCCTCAGTAGCACTATTCCGGCACGGTTTGCCCGGAATACGCGCCGGTTCAGGATGTCGCCTGGGATAATATCAAGAATAACCGATGGTTGTCAACTTGCGAGAGAGTCATGCGCTTTGGGATTCCGGTGGTTTTGGGGTAAGATTGACCGTGCGTGGAGTTGGTGACGATGAGAATCGAGGCGGTGATCTTTGACTTCGGTGGCGTCTTCATCGAATCTCCATACCCGCTATTGGAAGCCATGGGGGCTGAGTTGGGCGCCGGGCCGGGGCAAATGACCGAAAGTGTATTCGGCTCCCTGGCTGAAGACGGCGACCATCCCTACCATCGCCTGGAGCGCGGCGAGATACCTTTGCAGCAGGCTCGCGACGAGATTCTCCACCGGGGCCGGGCGCTATACAACCTGGAGGTGGACATCCTCCAGTTGTTTGGCCGGATGTCCTCCGCCGTGCACCAGCAACTGGTGGACCGGGTGAAGAGCCTCAAGAGGGAAGGCTACCCCACGGCCATGATCACCAACAACATCAGGGAGTTTGCCGACGAGTGGCGCTCGCTCATCCCGGTCGAGGAGCTGTTCGACCTGGTGGTGGACTCCAGCCGGGAGGGGATGCGCAAGCCGAACCCGGCCATCTTCCGGCTGACCCTGGAGCGCCTGGGCGGACTGGCGCCGGAGCGCACCGTCTTCCTCGATGATTGCGAGGGCAACGTGAAGGCGGCCAAATCCCTGGGTATGCAGACGGTTCACGTGCGAGGCGATATCTCCCAGGCCATCGCCGAGCTGGACGCACTGCTGGCGTAGTCCGGTGTCCCGAAACCGAGTCATCTGGCTGCATGCGGTCACGATGGTGCTGGAGAAGTTGTTGTGGGTTTCGTTTGTCGCTCCGCCCACCCTATGCAACTGGAAATGACGGGTAACAGACACAACGAGGACAAAGCGGAGAAGCCCGCTTTCTGGAAGAGGTTCTGGGACCGTTTCCGTTTTGGCCGCTACCATCTCAAATCGGCCGATCCGGTCAAGCGCCTGACCCTCCCGGAGGAACACCGGGGCCATACGGACGCCCAGTGGGAGTGGTGGTATTTCAACGGCCACCTTGAGACCGCCTCCGGCAGGAGATTCGACTACTTCTGGTCCTTCTTCAAGGTGATCATGGACGAAGACACCTTTCTGGGCATACCGGTGCGCTACTTCACCAAGCCGTTCTACATTCCCTTCTTCTTCGGCGGGACCAGTCTCTTGGATCTCGAGAAGAAGAAATACGTATTCGGCGTCCGCAGCACCCTGCCCTTCTTCTGGATGGCGAACTACTCGAAGGAGGACATGGATCTGCGGCTTTTCGATTACACGGCCCGGCGCGAACAGGACAACACGTTCAGAGTCAGGAATTACGTCAGAAGGAACAAGCTGGACCTCCAACTAACTCCGGTGCGGCCGCCGATACTCCATGGGTACAAGAGCAACGGCGTGCTGGATTTCCCCAGGGCCCGTCATAACTACTACTCTCTTCCGCGACTCGAGACAACCGGAACCATCAAGACGGGGCGCAAAATGGAGACCGCAAGCGGCGTCAGCTGGATGGACCACCAGTACGGGTTCATCTACAGCGAGGAGTTCAAAGGATGGGACTGGATGTGCGCGCACCTCGACAGCGGCGCGGACCTGATGTTCTCCCAGGTCAGCCTCTTCAATGGGAAGGTGCTGCCGCAGTCCTGCGGTGCGGTCATGTATCCGGACGGCCGGACCGTGCACCTCAGGAAAGAGCAATTCATACTGAAACCCCAGCGCTACTGGAAGAGCTGGCTCACCAGGATAACCTACGCCGTCGACTGGGAGATGGAGGTCCCCGGAATGGGAATACGACTCCGCTCCCGCGCGCACATCGACGCTCAGCAGATGATCCTTTGGCCCATGATATTCTGGGAGGGCTCCAACTCGGTCTCAGGCGTTTTCGAGGGACAAGAAGTCAGCGGCCAGGGTTTTCTGGAGACCTTCGGCGACTACAACCCATTCGGCAGGCGCTTCTACAAGACCGGCAGGCGGAGATGATTCCGAGCGACGCGGAACTGGCGTGGTGACGAGGCTCTGAGACCATGGCCGAGCTGGATGCGCTGCGGGGTAGGGAGACCTCCCACTAGCCTCCCCTTTCATTTGACATCCTTGCAGACTATTTCGTACCATTACCATAGTCGGTTCGGCAACGCAGAAGGGGCTTTGGAATGTCACCAAGTGCTGATGTTTCGCGCATCCGTATGCCGCGAAATGTGGTGCCGACAGACACATCGATGAAGCCCGGAAGGTGGTTAGACTGTGAAAAAGGTATGCCTTGCCCTTGCACTAGTTATGTCTGTGATGGCAGGTCTTCTACCTGCAGCGTGCGGCAAGAGCAGCGACGTCGTCCGCGTTGACACCAATGCCAAGGAGGCATCGCTGGTCGAGATCTGGGAAGCCGTTGTTGAGGAATCCGGTGTTCAGGATTCGCACGCCAATATGTCCCAACTGTCCTTGTGGCTTGCTGAAGACGGAAGCATTGATATGCTGCACTACATCTTCTATGCAAGGGATGCAAAAGGCTATAGCCGGACGTACTTTGTACAGACAAACTACGATGGGGATGTGACGTGCTACAGGGATGATGGCCCCACCTTAGCCGCCTTTGGGGAGATTCACCCGCTCAGGATGTTTGAGGAGCTGGACAAGGTCCCTCTGACGAGCGTTCAGGCTGGACACGAATCCCTTGTCTACGTAACCTTCACGGCGGGCGACCAGGGCTACCACGATACCGAGTATTCTGCTCCATACCTCTTGAAGGATGGGGAACTCGTGCCGTTGAAGGAGGTCATATTCCACACCAGCACGCCCTGGGCGGAGATCCGCTTCAGTTGGCTTCAGTCGGGGTCACCGCCGGTCCAGTTTTGGTTTCTCAACAGCGAACTGGGCAAGGCTGAGTCGGTGGCGTACGCCTAGCGGGTCCCGGTAGAAGAGTAGAAAGTGGGCTTCGCTTGCCGCTCCGCCCGGCCTTCCAGGGGCAGCAGTCTGATCGCGGCTACGGCCTCGTCTGCCCGCTCCCCATGATGATCCACTTGTAGCTGGTGATCTCCTTCACTCCCAGAGGACCGCGGGCATGGAACTTCTGGGTGCTGATGCCCACCTCCGCCCCCAGCCCGAACTGCCCCCCGTCGGTGAAGCGCGTGCTGGCGTTGACGTAAACGCAAGCGGCGTCCACTTCGTCCAGGAAGCGCGCGGCGTTGGCTTGGTCCTCGGTGACGATGGCCTCAGAGTGCCCCGAGCCGTAGCGGTCGATGTGCCCCAGAGCCTCATCGATCGACTTGACCACCTTGACGGCGGCGATCAGCGCCAGGTACTCCTTGCCCCAATCCTTATCGGTAGCGGGCACGATCTTGAGCGAAGGCGTGCCCTGTAGTATCTGCTGGGAGCCCCAGTCGCAGTGCATCTCGACTCCGGCCTTGGCGAACTCCGGCCCGATGGCCTTCAGGAAACTGTCGGCGCTATCCGCATGCACCAGGATGGTGTCCAACGCATTGCACACCGTGGGCCGCTGCACCTTGGCGTTGTAGACGATGGCCACCGCGTCGTTCAGCTTGGCGCTCTTGTCGACGTAGGTGTGGCAAACCCCCACCCCACCGGCCAGCACCGGCATGGTGGCGTGGCTGGCCACGAACTTGATCAGGTCCGCCCCGCCCCGGGGCACGATGAGGTCGATCGCGCCGCTCATCTTCAGCATGTGGTCCACCACCGCCCGGTCCGTAGACTCGATGATCTGGATGGCGCCCTCTGGGACGCCCGCTTCGTACGCTGACCTCTGCACGACTTTGGCCAGCGCCAGGTTGGAGTGGATGGCCTCTTTCCCTCCGCGCAGGATGACGGCGTTGCCAGACTTCAGACTGAGCACGGAGATATCCACCGTGACGTTGGGCCGGCTCTCGTAGATGGTGGCGATGACTCCCAGCGGCACGCGCTTGCGGCTGATCTGGAGCCCGTTGGGCAAAGTGCGCATATCGAAAATCTCGCCGACCGGATCGGGCAGCGCAGCCACGGCTTTGACGTCCATGGCGATGCTGGCGATGCGGGCAGTGTTCAGCATCAGGCGGTCCTGCATGGCCGCGCTCATGTTGGCCTCGTCCGCCGCCGCGCGGTCGCGCTGGTTCTCGGCCATGATCTCGTCGCGGTACAGCACCAGGTTCTCGGCGATTTGCAGCAGGGCCTTGTTCTTCACCTCGCTGGACAGACGCGCCAGCTTCTTGGCCGCCACCCTGGCGGCGACAACCTTGGTCTCCAGTTCCTTTATGGCAGATGACATCTTCTTTTCTCCTGACGCGAGGGCCTAGCCCTCGATTTTGATCTTGAGCGCCTGCATGATTTCATCGGACATCACCTGTCCCACGAGCCATGTCAGCGGGGCTAGAGGGCCCGAAGCCTCGCCGCCGGCGACGGCCATGGTATGCCCGTCTTGAGGCTTCAACATGTAGTAGCGGGTCATCTTGGCAAACAGAGCCTTGCCCTCCATCGCCACCCTTTGTCCGGGGACAAACTCGGTGACGGTCATCGACAGCCTGATCGGCAGGATGGCCATTATGGTGATGCGAAACCGGGAGCCGACACCGAGCGGCCCCTCGGAAAGCTTCTTCACCTTGTGTACGGCGTCGGTCCAGTTGGGCCATGTTTCCGGGTCGGCCACGGCGGCCCAGATGGTTTCAGGAGTGGCCTTTATACTGACATCAGCTTCGAATCTCATAGTCCTTGGTTCAACCCCCTGGCCCCCACTCTTGGGGGGAGATTAAGAAACTGGGGGGCACCCCCAGACCCTCGGTCTGCCTCAGGCGGACACTCTCCTTCGTCATTCCCGCGCCGGCGGGAATCCAGATGTAGGGTGGGTTTCGCATTCGCTCTACCCACCATCATCAAGCCGTCGACACCTCCGGAAACCGGAAGGACACACGATGTGCGTCTTCTTTGTTCTCGCTTCGAGAGTACCACCTTATCAGATTATAGACACAAGGCGCAAGATCGTCACTCACGCTCTCGGCGTGCTCCTCCTCTTATGCTATAATCTCTGCCAGCATGACAGACTTAGCTCTCGGCAGGCCGATCGATCAGTATCGAGGAGCAGCCGCCTGATGGAACCATTGCATGTCTGGCATACTCCTTGGGCAGAGCTGGATGTGATTCTGCGTCTCGTCATGGCCGCCATAGTCGGCGGTGTAATCGGGCTGGATAGAGAGCGAGCACACAAGTGGGCGGGCATCCGCACGCTGCTTCTGGTTTGCCTTGGGTCGACCCTGTTCACCATCGTCTCCATCTACGGTTTTGGTGACCCTTCCGATTCGTCCCAGGTTGTTGATCCGGCCAGACTCGCCGCAGGGATAGTGGTGGGCATTGGCTTCCTGGGGGCTGGCGTCATCCTTCACAGCGAGAAGGGGGTTATGGGGCTCACCACTGCCGCTGCGGTCTGGGCGGTCGCTGCTGTTGGGGTGGCGATCGGCTGTGGGCTATACGTGATAGCCCTGGCAACTGCCATTCTCATACTGGTGGCACTCCGTCTTCGCACCAAGCACCCCCACGATTAGTGGCTATGCCGCCCCGTCAACCACCCCATCCCGCTGGAACCTGGTGATCTCAGCCTCGCTGTAGCCAGCGATGTCCCTCAGTATCTCTCTGGTGTGCTCACCCAGCTTCGGCGCGGTGAAACCGGGAGCGGCCGGCGTCTCGCTGAACTCGACGGGATAGCCCGGCACCTTGATGTCGCCGAACAGGCGGTGACTGGTGTCGATGATGTAGTCGTTGGCTATCGTCTGGGGATCTCTGGTCAACTCCAGCGACGAATTCACCGGGGAGCAGAAGACGTCGCGTTCCGAAAGGATGCGGACCCATTCGTCCTGTGGCTTGGTGATGAAAACCTGGTCCAGAAAGGCGATGAACTCGTCGCGGTTCTCGAACCTCCTGTCCCGGTTTTCGAACCTGGCGTCGTTCTCCAATTCCGTGTGCTCAATGGCCCGGCAGAACTCTCTCCACGCGGTGGGGTGGTGGGCCACCGTCATGCAGATCCATTTGCCGTCCTGGCATTTGTAGAAGTTCCGCAGCGGGTCGGTGGACTTCCGCTGGTGGCGCGGCACGTCCTGATCCATGATGAGCGCGTTGAGGACGTTGAAGTACTGGAGGAACATGGCGGAGCTCAGCAGAGACACCTTCAGTTCCTGCCCTATCCCGGTGCGCTCTCTCACGAAGAGAGCTGTCAGGATGGCGTGGCTGGCAGTGATGGCCGTGACCTGGTCGATCAGCCCGAACTGGGCAATCAGAGGCGGCATATCCGGCTCGCCCGCGCACAGCATCAGGCCGGATCTGGCCTGGCCCAGGAAATCAAAGCCTCCCGCCTCCTTGTCGGGGCCTTTCGACCCGAAGGCGGAGACGGCGGCGTATATCAGCCGGGGGTTGATCTCTCGCAAATCCGTGTAGGTCATGCGCTGGTTCTCCACCGCCCTGGGACGGAAGTTGGTCACGAAGACGTCGCACTTGGATACCAAGCGGTAGACGATCTGCTTGCCCTCCTCTTTGCTCAGGTCCAGGGCAATGCTCTTCTTGTGCCGGTTGGTTCCCTCGTAGAAGATGCTGTGTCCGCCTTTGGCCACCGGGAAGTTCCCGAAGCGGACCAGCATGCGTATGGGGTCGCCGGTCTTGGGCATCTCTATCTTGATGACTTCCGCCCCCAGATCACCCAGGATGGCCAGCGCCCCGGGGCCGGCGTGAAAGGCGCCCCATTCCAGGGCCCGGATGCCTTTGAGCGGCTGGTTGCCGGAGTGGTTGTCTCCCAACGGAAGGCTCCTTTCCGAAACTGGCGACGCGACGTGCGATGGATGAGATCGTCTATAAAAATGGTAATCTGGCGATCACGGTGGGGTCAAGGCGGGCACTAAGTGCCGTTATCGTGGCTGAGCGCGTCCGGGCGCTACAGGCCCAGCTCACCGCGGATGTGGATGAAGGAGAGCAGACTGTCGCGGGCCACCATGCCTATGATGTTGTTCTCTTCCACCACGGGCACCTGGTTGACGTCTTCTTCAGTGAGAAGGTGCATCACGCTGGAGAGGTCATCGTCTGGACGCACCTGTTTCATCCTGTCGATGGGGGTCATGATCTCCCTGACGGTCCTCTTTGGCCAGAGCTTCCGTTCGACGACTCTGACGTTGTGAACGGTGACCAGTCCCAGGGCTCGACCGTAGTCGACGACAGGGTAGCAGCGGCGGCCCGATACCAGTATGTGTTCGTTCACCAATTGCTCCACAGTGAGGGCGGCCGACACCGCTTGGCAATCCCGCGTCATCACCTCAGAGACCTTGTGGCCGCGGAGGATGTCCTGGATGGCCACCTGGCGGTAGCTTCCTACGGCCGCGTTCTCCAAAATCCAGCCGATGAGAAGCAGTGACAACCCGAGGGACCACATGTCGGTGAAAACGAGAGCAATCCCGCCGAAGATGAAGACATAGCCGAATCCCCTGCCGATGACCGAGGCGATTCTCGTCGATTTGCGCAGGTTGCGGGATCGCCACCAGAGCAGGGAGCGCAGCACGCGCCCGCCGTCCAAGGGGAAGCCGGGGATCATGTTGAACGCCGCCAGTACGACGTTGATGTAGCCCAGCCAGAAAGCCATTCCGGTCACCGGTGACACGGAGTGCCGGGTGCCAAAGAAGATACCCCAGCATGCCGCGCCAATGACAAGGCTGGTGCCCGGACCGGCCACGGCCATGCGGAACTCCATACCGGGCGACTTCGGCTCCTCGGTGAGCTGAGACACGCCGCCGAAGATGAACAGCGTGATGGCGCTGACCTTCATGCCGGCAGCCTTGGCTACCAGGCTGTGGGCCAGTTCGTGGGCCAGCACCGAGGCGAAGAAAAGGATGCTGGTGACCAAACCAATGACCCAGCGGGTGGCCGTGCTCCAGGCCTCGTATTCCTGGACACTCGGGAAATACTCGGTGGCCAGCATCCAGGTAATCAGAAAGAAGATGATGAACCACGACCAGTGCAGCTTCACCGTGATGCCGAAGAACCTGCCTATCGGGATTCCGCCGCTGAACATCGCCGTCTCCTCTGTTGGGGTTGGTGCCAAGCCCGAATGGTGCAGTGCCGCCCGCGCCCCCGCCCGTCTCCGTGTCTATAAGATACCACAGATTTTGTTCGGATATGGTCGAAACGTTAGAATAGACATGGCCCTCATCCTGGCCTTCTCCCTGGTCAGGAAGAGGGAATGGAGGATTGAACAGTGCAAGATGGACTATCTGAACAGAAAGTGAAGCAGTTTGAGCGCATATTCTACGCGCGATCCATCGCCGTGGCTGGTGCTTCCACCGACGGGCGCAAGATGGGGTCGCTCTGGGTGGCCGGCCTGCTGGCTGCCGGCTACAAGGGAGCGGTGTATCCCGTCAACCCCAGCGGCGGCGAGATCATGAAGTTGAAGGTGTACCCCAGGCTGACAGACATCCCAGGTCCGGTAGACCTGGTTATTTGCTGCATTCCCCGGACACACGTCCTCGACCTACTGAACGACTGCGCCGCCAAGCAGATCGGCGGTATCAGTTTCTTCACGGCCGGATTCCGGGAGACGGGCGAACGGGAGTGGATCCGGGTGGAGGAGGAGATGGCCAGGCGGGCGCGCTTGGGGGGCTTTCGCATCATTGGGCCCAATTGCATGGGTATCAGCTGCCCGGAGCAGGGCATTCCCTTTGGACCGTCTCCGCTGACAAACAAGGTGGGCTCGGCTGCGTTCATATCCCAGAGCGGTGGACATGCGGGCAAATTGGGAACCATATCTTTCACGCGTCTAATCGGCCTGAGCAAGCTGGCCAGCATCGGCAACTGCTGCGATCTGGGCAGTGCGGACTACCTGGAGTATCTGGCCTGGGACAGTAAGACCGAGGTGGTGGGGATGTACCTTGAGGGACCACGGGACAGCGCGCGCCTGCTCAAGGTAATGCGCATGGCAACGCAGCGGAAGCCAGTGTTCATCTGGAAGGGAGGGCGCACGGCAGCGGGTGCGAGGGCGGCCGCCTCTCACACAGGAGCGCTGGCAGCATCGGCCAGCGTTTGGTCGGGAGCTCTGCGGCAGGCAGGTGCGGTGGAGGTCAACGGCTTGGATGAGATGGCTGACACACTGCTTCTCTTCCAGTCGGTGGGGCGATTGGAGAGGGCCAAATTGGGGATCATCTGCGGGCTGACCGATGGGGGTGGGGGGGAGGCGGTCCTATCTGCGGACGCCTGCGCGGCGCAAGGGATCGAGGTGGCTCCGTTCACGGAAAGGACGCGCCGGGAATTGCTTGGCCTGCTGGGCCAGGTGGGCAGCGTCCTGGTCAATCCGGTGGACATTAGCCAGCGAACAGGCAACATCCAGGCCTTTGACAGAACGATCGAACTCGTCGCTGCTGAGCGGAATACCGACCTCATCGCGGTATACGAGAACATGGACATACTGCTCGGGTTCATAGGCAGACAGACGACCGACTTGATGAACGAAGTGGTAGCCAAAGCCAGAAGGAAGTACGGGAAGCCCGTCATAGTTGTCTCGCATCCGGGCGCGTTTGAGAAAGACCGGGTGGATGTTGAGTCCAAGCTTTCCGAAGCGGGAATCCCCGTCTTCCCCAGCATGGAGAGGGCAGCCAAGGCCATCGCCAACGTGAGGCAGTGCTATCGCCTTCATCCAGTCTCCTGAGCGAGGACCGAGGGTCTGGGGGTGTCCCCCAGTCTCTTAATCTCCCCCCAATCCGCCTCAGGCGGACGCCTCAGGAGGAGTGGGGGGCAGGGGGTTGAAAGCGTGTATTGCCACACTCTCGCCGATGTGCCCGTATCAGGGAGGATGGAAAGGTTAGTGTGAAATGAAGCTGGGAATCATGTCCGACAGCCATGACAACATGCCGCTGATAGCGAAGGCGGTGGCGCTGTTCAATCGTGAAGAAGTGGACCTGGTGCTGCACGCCGGCGACTTCGTCTCTCCCTTCACCAACATCGAATTCCGCAAGCTCAACGCCAAGATGGTGGCCGTCTTCGGTAACAACGACGGCGACAAGCCCTACCTGTTGAAGAGATTCGCTGACATCGGCGAGATCCAGGACGACTTCAGAGAGATGGAGTTGGATGGCAGGAAGATCGTCCTGATGCACCAGCCCAAGTTCCTGGAATCGCTAGGCGTGGCCTCCAACTATGACCTGGTGGTGTACGGCCACACCCACAAGGTCGATATCCGCGAAGGGAAGCCGCTGGTGATCAACCCCGGAGAGTGCGGTGGCTGGCTGTACGGCCAGTCCACGGTAGTGACTTTGGACCTGCGGACTATGGCCCATACCGTTCATGCCCTCTGATACTGGATATTTCCTGCTGCCCAGTGTTCATGGCGCACAGCAGTATGCATACCAGTGGCTGTCTATTGAGACCTGCCAGGCAAACACGGCGCCCAGAGGTTGACAGCCACTTCTACCCATCTGGTATCATCCGAAGTGACTTCCGCAAGTACGAATTCCGATAGGGCCTAGTGCCTGAGCGGTCTGGGGTGGGTGCCTTTCCTCAGTGGGAGGCAGCAGGGATTCTGGCCCATGGCGTCCGGAACGGACTATAGGTTAGATGGGACGGTGCTGATGGTCCGGCCTTTATTCTGGAATGGGGAGGGAAGAAATGACGGGTTCATACAGAGCGGTGAAGGTGGTGTATAACGGAAGAGGTCGAGACATACTGTGGTGGTGCATATCTACAGCGTTTTTCTCATTGATAACCCTCGGACTGTATCTGCCCGTTGCCATCAACAGGCTGGCGAGATACATCTTCGAGAACACTGAGGTACAGATTCAAATACAAGAGCCACAGGCATCGCAACCGACGGGTGGCTAGCGAATCACCAAGTCCGCAGTGGTCACCTCGTAACTCGAACCCGTGAGCCATCCAGTCCACATCCTCTGATGATCGCTGGCGGACCAGTGCCACAATCCCCGCCAGCGATGACTACCTCGATGACAGCCATATCATGAAACCGCCACCGAACAGCATGGCCAAGCCAAGCACTATCTCTACCACCGTCCCAACTGGGTTTCGGAAAAGTCCTATTTGAAACGGATGCCACTTCTCATCTGTGAAGAACGACCAGAGCGGCCGGTATCTCAGCACCAGGAAAGCGACAACGAGAATGATGCCCAATGACAGCTCAAAGGTCTTCATGATCAACCGCCTCGGTGTGTTGATTATAGTTGGTTTACCGTCCTACGAGAAGCGCGTGGTACAATGTCCCGCAGGTAAGCTGGCGGACTATGCCAATACGTCTTCTTTCTCCTGACGTTGTCTCCAAGATCGCCGCCGGCGAAGTGGTGGAGAGGCCGGCGTCGGTTGTCAAGGAACTCCTCGAGAACTCCCTGGATGCCGGCGCTTCACAGATCGTCATTGAGGTCCGCGGGGGTGGTGTGAATCTCATCAGAGTCTCCGACAACGGCTTGGGGATTCCCAAAGATGAGGTAGAGATGGCCTTCCAGCGCCATGCCACCAGCAAGATCGAGAATCTGGCTGATCTGGACACTGGCACCTCGCTGGGGTTCAGGGGCGAGGCGTTGCATAGCATCGCCCATGTTGCCCAGGTGGACCTGCTCACTCGGAACAAGGATGATTCCACCGCGACTTCCGTTTCTCTCCGCGACGGCGTGGTTGCTGACAGAGGCGTGCGGGCCGCTCCTCAGGGTACTACGGTCACCGTGCGGCACCTGTTCCGCGATGTCCCCGCCAGACTGAAATTCCTCAAGTCAGCGACTACCGAGAGCAACCAGATAACCAACCTCGTCAGCCAGTACTGCCTGGCCTTCGCTGGCGTCAAGTTCGCACTCACTGTCGATGGGCGGGACATCCTGCACTCTCCGGGCAGCGGGAAGCTGAAGGACGCGATAGCGGAGGTTTACGGCCTCGATGTCGCGCAGGCGATGCTGGAGATCAAAGGGGCTGCCTCCGAGAGCGGGATGACGCCGGTGGTCAGCGGCTACACCAGCCCGCCTTCGCTGAGCCGGGCCACCCGCGGCTACCTCAGCTTCTTCGTCAACGGGCGGTGGGTGCAGAGCCGCTTGCTGGCGGGGGCTGTGGAGAAGGCGTACGAAGGGTGGCTGGGTGTCAGGCGATACCCCATTTCTATCATCAATATCTCCGTGGCGCCGCAGTTCGTCGACGTCAATGTTCATCCGACCAAAAGGGAGGTCCGTTTCTCGCAGGAACCCATCGTTTTCAACGCCGTGCACGGGGCCATCCGGCGCATTCTGACTGAGAGAGCGCCGATACCTGATCTCAAGCCCGCCGCCGGTCTCGCGCCGGTGCCGGCGCGTGAGATGCCAGAGTTGCTGACGGTCGAAAGGAAGCCCGGAGCGACCCAGCCGCTGATGCCGGAGGCCAGTCGCCCGGAACTGCCCATACTGCGTGTGCTGGGGCAGGCGTCTTCGACCTACATTATCGCCGAAGGGCCCGACGGACTGTACCTCATCGACCAGCACGCGGCCCATGAACGCGTGCTCTTTGAGAAGGCGATGGCTCAGCGCAGCCGGAGAGCGGTCGATGTCCAGCCCCTCCTGGAACCGCTGGCTGTTGAGCTCAGTCTGAAACAGGAGGAGACGCTGAGAACAAGAGGCGAACCGCTGGCCTACTTCGGGTTTGGCATTGAGCCGTTTGGCGACAGGACGTATCTGGTGCGGGCTGTTCCGGCCATGCTGGCGGGCAAAGGCATCGCGGATGCGGTGAAGGAAGCCCTCGATTCTCTCGATGATGAGGCTGCTGGAGCCAATGAAGAGGAGAGGATCGCCCGTTCACTGGCCTGTCACGGGTCTGTGCGAGCCGGGCAAGTCCTGAGCCTGGACGAGATGAGAGAGCTAATCCGGCAGTTGGAGAAGGCCACCTCCCCCCGCACCTGCCCCCACGGTCGACCCACCATGATTCACCTCAGCGCCGGCCGGCTCGAGAGAGAGTTCGGGCGCTCATAGCGTCTTGTGACTCGGGCATTGCTCTGAGGAGGCTGTCTCAGGTATCGTTTTCAACCCCCTATGTCCCCCAGACCCTCGGCAAAGGGGCTTCGCCCATCTGCACACCCCGCAGGCGCTTGAACAGTCAGAGGGCCTTGTAGCGCCTCAGGGCCTCGTAGACGGCGTCCGTGCCAAACTGCATGGCGCCAGTTGGCACTCGTTCATCGGCACCGTGTCCCAGTTCCCACGCTTTCAGATGAGGCGGCAGTTGCATCGGCGTGAATCCGTAGGTCTGGATTCCCAGTCGGCGAAAGAAGCGCGCGTCCGAGACGCCGCTGAACAGGAGCGGAATAGGGGTGCCCTTAGGGTCAGCCTGGCGCAGAATGTCTGCCAGGGTATCGAACCACCCCATGTCAGGCTCCGCCGTGCCGGGATCGTACCGAGTCACTTCGATTGTCACTTCGGGGCCAATGAGACGGCTCAGCTCGGCAACAAGCTGATCGGGGCTGCAGCCAGGCAGCAGCCTTCCGTCCAGTTCAACGGTGATTTCGCTGGGGATCACGTTGAATTTCTCACTGGCGTGAACAATCGTCGCCGCCACCGTGTTGCGGAAGAGTGGATCGAGGGCCAGCCTTCTCGAACCAAACATCGCCAGTATCCGGTCGGTCATCAACGGGTTCAGGATCTGCCGGAGAACCAAGTTGGAAGGGAATGACAATGCCTGTGCCATGGCCTCGACACTCTGGCGCGCGGCCGGCGTGACATGCACCGGCAGACGGTGTTGATCCAGCTTCTGAAGTACTCCGGCCAGCTTGGCCATGGCGCCGCCACGAACCGGCATCGATCCGTGACCACCCGCCCCACGGACCACGGCCTTCATTGAGCAGAGCTGCTTCTCAGTCACCATGATGGGATAGAGCTTCCTCGCCCCAATGTAGACGGTGAACCCGCCGACTTCACCGATGGCATATCGAATGCCCTGAAAGTACTCTGAATGGTTCTCGACCAGGAATTTGGCCCCACAGTTGCCGCCGGCTTCTTCGTCGCACAAGATGGCCAGCACAACGTCGCCGGCCGGAACAAAACCCTCGGCCTTGGCGCGCAGCAGCGCCGCCAGCATCATGGCCACGCCGCCCTTCATGTCAAGAGCGCCTCTGCCCCAGACGCAGCCGTCCGCCACCCTCCCCTCGAAAGGAGGATAGGTCCACTTCTGGCCGGCCGTGGTGACCACGTCTACATGCCCGTACATCAACAGTGGGGGAGCAGCGCCGCTTCCAGACAATCGGGTAACCAGGTTCGGCCGATTGGGATGGCGGCCAAGGAGAACGGTCTGGAATCCGGCTCCCACCAGCAGTTGATTTGCATAGGACATGCAATCCGCCTCGTTGCCAGGCGGATTGGTGGTATCGAAACGGATGAGGTTCTGCAGCAACTGCAGAGGATTCTGATAGACGGCGGTTTCGCCAAGGGGAGTGTGCATTGACATTCTGGACCTCCGTTCCCTCTTGTGAAGCCCGCAGGATAACAGCTGCTGAGTCTTCTTGCGCCAGACAGTACGCGCGACTGGGGGTCGTCCGGGATAATACCAGACAGACAACAGGGGCTGTCAAGTCGCGGTGGCGGCGCCGCTTCGCTTTCTGTGTTCAACGCTCCAAACAGTCCTCCAAGGGCATTCTCTCCTGCGACTATTACGATTCCCCAACCATCATGCACCGAGGTTTGATTGACAGTCGGTCAATCCGCGGACCAGGCCGGGGTTGGAGCTTGTCTCAGAAGAGGTGCGGGGTGCTTCCCGCCGGGAGTCTGAAGGTGTCCCTCAGCCTTCATCATTCTTCCCCAAGATCGAAGATCCGCCTCAGGAGGAGTGGGAACCATGGGGGTTGAACGAGGGTTGTCAGACAGGCCGGTTGCTTTGGCTGCCAGGAGCAGCATAGTGCCACAAGGCGTGGTGAGTCGCTGAGAAGCTGTAAACATGGTTACATTCTTCGCTGACCTATTGACAATATGATGCGCTGGGGGGTGTAGAATGGATAGGTCCGCAGTCGGCACCGCTGAAGCCGCATAGAGCAGGTGGTCGTATCCGCAATGGGGTTGGGGGGTGGTAGGAGTGGCAATCCTCTAGAACTCTGTCTGCCCGGATCTCCTTCTTGGCGTAAGCCTTACCCCGAAGATGCCGTGGATGACAGAGTGCTTTTGTCTGACAGCTTCCCGCTGTTTCAGGTCGTCGGCCAAAACGATCGTGGGGTAACGAAACTGCGGTGAGCCCGGGTGAGTCAAGAATTCCGATCGGGCTGGCGCCGGCCGGAGGAGTGGATGAGGAGGTGGGGCCTATGGTCATGGAAGTGCGTATGTCTGGTCGTGACGCACAGATGGGGATCGGGGATTTGAGGGGAGGCTGGATACCCTAGGGAGGGAGCGATGGCTTACAACAGCATGTATTCGGAACTGGTTACCGAGGCGCCGCAGTTAGCCAAAACCTACAACAATCTGGCTTCTGTCGGGCCGCTAGATGGCAAGACAAGGCGACTGGTGAAACTCGGTGTTGCGGCCGGACTGGCTTCAGAGGGCGGGGTAAGATACCACGCCGGCAAAGCCCTGCATGAGGGAGTGCCGCCTGACGAACTTCGCCACGCGGTCACGCTGGCTCTGATCATGGCCGGCCCAGGGACTGTCCGGGTCTTGAAGTGTACCGAAGAAACCATATCCTGCAACACAACGGTGCCCAAATCCGGGCTCGGGAATCTCTTGAAGGAGCAGTACGGTGAGAACGTCGATGGGCAACACATTGAAGACGGAATTCGAGGCCTATAGCAGCATCCTGAACAATCTTAGGGCTCTAGCTCAGGAGTTGAAGACCAGGGATCCCAACGAGCTACAAGTCACTGAAACCATAAGGACGCATCTTCTGCAAATGTTGGATTCCCTGATGTCCGGTCCGGAGGAGATACACTCCGGTTGGGCGTAACAGCGGGCCTTCGGCTTGTATGGGTACGCCTCACGAGATGAGCCGCAATAGCTGCATCTCTGAATCTCCTCAGGCACCATCACGACCGGACAAGGCCTGCGAACTGCGCGCGGCCTGATGCCGGTCTCCACTGACCCCCCCATGAATAGGGACTAAGGTCTCAAGCCAGCAGCTTCCTCGACCTGCCACAATCGGATTCATGAAGTCATCGAATGCGCTCAAGCTCATTGGGGAGTTCCTCGGCTTTCTTCTCGTTTCGACTGGCGGCACGCTCATTGCCATCGGTGTTCTTCTGGTCCTTTCGCGTATTGGCTTGGGAGACGGTGACGCGGGATCCGTGGTGAGATGGTTGAACCTCGTTCTTGGCTCCGGGGCATCCGGTGTCGCGATGGTGGCTGTTGGCGTCTGCCTAGTGCGGCGATTCAAGACATAGGCCGGCCCCGGACATCATATCGTTCCACCCCTCGGCCTCCGGCACTCCGGAGCGCGGTGGGTTCCTGGATAAAGCGCATGAGCATGGAGGACATGTGGACGCGAGTGGTGCCATAGAAACAGGTTTCCACGCATGGTACTTGGCGATGCTGATTCTGGACACTGTCTCGCTTTGCCTTCTGTGTCAAGACAGTGAGTTCTGGCGACGATGCCGTCTGCCTACTGCCTGCTTGGCGGCGACCGTTCTGGCTCTTGGTGTGCTCATGCTCGCCTACTTCGCGGTGCTATTCACCTTCCCGTCGCTCTCTTCGCAGCCGATCAACTACTGTCCCGGGGAAGCGGCTGGCTTCTGGGGTGCCGTCCTTGTTTCCTGCGGAGGCATTGCACTGGCTGTGGCCCTCTTGGTCAGGCGGCGGACATCTCACCTGCAGCGCAGCTGTGAATAGCCAGCGGTGTCATTCTGTGCGGTTTTCCCTGACATCCCCTCTGTTGGCTGCCCGCTCGGACTGCTGGCGTTGCCGGAGGCAACCGTCAATTCACGAAGTCCTGCTGATGTTTGAGCGTTGTTGATACTGGTGTATGATATGCCGTGACCGCCGCTCTGCGTTGGCGGTCACGGAAAGTCCTATCTCGGAGGGTCAACATGATTCTGGACAGGTTCTCATTGACGGGCAAGGTGGCGATCGTGACGGGGGCGGGGAGGGGGATAGGCCAGGGGATTGCGCTCGGTTTTGCGGAGGCGGGTGCTGATCTGGTTTGTGTGGACATGACGGCCAGCCAGGTTGAGGCCACGGTGGCCGGAGTGCAGACTCTGGGCCGGCGGGCGCTGGCTCTCGGATGTGACGTGCGAGAAGGCGAGCAGGTCGAAAGGATGGCGGCACAGGCGAAGCAAGAGTTCGGCCGCGTCGATATCCTGGTCAACAACGTCGGCGGCAGCACATTCAAGCCGGCCTTGAAGACGAGCCAGTTGGCCTGGGAGGCCATCCTGAGGCAGAATCTCACTGCGACCTTCCTCTGCAGCAAGGCCGTGGCTCCAGTGATGCTCGAACAGAAATCGGGATCGATCGTCAACATATCGACTCGGGATTCCGTGATCCCGTGCCCTGGCATGCTGGCCTATGGTGCAGCCAAGGCAGGCGTCAATTCCTTGACGCTGACGCTGGCCTGGGAACTGGCGCCCTGTGTCAGGGTGAATGCCATCCTGCCCGGCGCAGTCTGGACTGAGGGCAGCGGCCCGCTGCTTGATGCCGTGAAAGACAAGATCGTGGCTGGCACTCCGCTGAGGCGCCTGGGAAAGCCGGAGGACATAGCGATGGCAGCTCTGTACTTGGCGTCTTCGGCATCGGATTGGGTGACCGGCAGGCTGTTCGAGATCGACGGTGGAATTGAGTTTGTCCATCTGGTCGCCGCTGAGATGGCGGGCCAGTCGTAGGTTGTATCCAGCAGGCGATCCTAGTAAAATCGCAACCCAAGGCCGGAACTCCAGTCGGCGCGGTGTGAGAGACTTTTTGAGGTGAAGTGATGGCGAAGGTTGAGCTGCAGAAGATCATCAAGG
>Ga0315291_10000098_pt1 | contig 94559 bp, 76 predicted proteins | sample YL17G12_20_MG_FD_203070 | JGI IMG/M metagenome (GOLD analysis project Ga0315291, IMG submission 203070) | Sediment microbial communities from Yellowstone Lake, YNP, Wyoming, USA - YL17G12_20 | ecosystem: Environmental > Aquatic > Freshwater > Lake > Sediment | place: USA: Wyoming | collected... | reverse complement strand
CGGGCCGAGGGCGAGCTGTCGCAGACCCTGAGCCGCCTGCTGATGCTGGTCGAGAGCTACCCCAACCTGAAGGCGAACGAGAACTTCCTCGCGCTGCAGGAGGAGCTGGCCTCGACCGAGAACCGCATCGGCTTTTCGCGGCAGTTCTACAACGACAGCGTGATGAACTACAACACGCGGATCCAGAGCTTTCCGCCGAACATCATCGCCGGCATGTTCGGCTTCACCGCCTCGCCGTTCTTCGAGATCGCGGACCAGGCCGAACGGGCGGTGCCACAGGTGAAGTTCTAGCGATGTGTGCCACTGCCGTCTCGGCAGTGCCGGTCACGGCTGACATAGCCGTGGCACCCACGGACGGCTGATGGCTGACGACTGATAACTGATGACTGAGAACTTCGGTGTGGGACGCCATTGCCAGTAACGAACGCCGGTCCTGGCTGCTGGTCGGCCTGATGGGGGTGGTGCTGATAGCGCTGGGCGGTACGATCGGGCTGGTGATCGACCCGCAGGTGGGCGGGTACTTCGGCATCGCGGTCGCCGTGGCGCTGTGGCTGATCCTCTGGGCGACGGCGGCCGGCGCAGGGGACAGCATCCTCCTCAGCAGCGCCAAGGCGCGTGAGATTCGGAAGGAAGACGCTCCGCCGCTCTGGAATGTCGTCGAGGAAATGACGATCGCCTCCGGGTTGGGGCAGATGCCGAAGATCTACGTCATCGATGACCCGACGCTCAACGCGTTCGCCGTGGGGTACCGGCCGCAGAAGGCCGCGGTGGCCGTGACGTCCGGGCTGTTGAAGCGGCTGACGCGGGACGAGTTGCAGGGCGTCATCGGGCACGAGCTGGGGCATATCCGCAACCTGGACGTGCGCTTCATGACCCTGGCCTCGGTGATGGTCGGCGCCGTGGTCCTCATTTCACAGGGGTTCTTGCGCGGGATGTTCTATTCCGGCGGGCGCCGCGGCTCTTCACGGGGCGGTGGTCAGGCCCAGCTCATCCTGATGGTGGTCGCCATCGTCTTGGCGATCGTCGCCCCGCTGGCCGCCCAGGTGTTGTACTTTGCGTGTTCACGGCGGCGGGAGCTCCTGGCCGACGCCTCTTCGGCGCGGTTCACGCGCTACCCGGAGGGCTTGGCCGCGGCGCTCGAAAAGATCTCCGGGCAGGCGGGCGCGCAGCCGGAGGTCAACAAGGTGTTGGCCCCGCTCTACATCGTGAATCCACTCGCGGACCGGGCCGTACTGGGGCTGCTGTCTACGCATCCGCCGACGCAGGAGCGAATCCGCATCCTGCGCAGCATGGCGGGGGCCGGATTTGCCGCCTATCAGGCTGCCTTTCAGCAGATTCGCGGGGCCGGGGCGCGCTGCATTGGGGCCCAGACGCTCGACGCCGACGCGGGCGTCGCGATCCGCGCCCCGTCGCCGGAACCGGCCGCGAAAGAGGACGCGGTCGAACGGGCCCGCCAGGTGGGCCAGTTGCTCGATCGCGTGATCAACTTCGTCGTCATCCCCTGTGCGTGTGGCGTACGGCTGAAAGTGCCGCCGGGCTTTCGGCGGGACAGCATCGTGTGCCCGCGGTGCGGCCGGGAACACGCGGTGCCTAAGGCCGAGGCCCAGCCGGCGGACCAGCCGCTGCGCTACCGGCGGAGGGGCACGGGCTGGGAGTCCTTCCAGTGCAGGTGCGGGCACACGGTGCAAATCAGCCCGAAGTTCAGCGCGGCGCAGGTCAAGTGTGCCAAGTGCGGACGGGGGATTGAGGTGGTTTCGGCGTCGTAGTGTTATAGCGCCTATCAGAACCCCGCCCGCAAGGGCGGGGACAACCTGGCCCGCCACTTGCGTGGCGGGTTCTGTTAGGAGGTGTTAATCGGGTGGGCCTCCAGGATTGCCGGGTGCGGCGCTTTGCAGGTCCGCGTGCCCCCCGCTAAAATGTTGGGGCTCGGCACACGCGTGTGCCTCGAGCTGCTATCCCAAAACATAGTCCAGCACGGGTTGCGACGATGGATTTTGTCTTGCCTGAGGAAATCGCCGCGTTTCGCGACACGGTCCGCAAGTTCGCCGCGGAACGCATCCGGCCGCATTCACGCCAGTGGGACCGCGACCAGACCTTGCCCGATGGGTTCGTGATCGAGCTGGGCCAGCTCGGGCTCATGGGCCTGCTCACGCCCGAGGAGTACGGCGGCTCCAAGCACCCGGAGCACGGGTACTTGATGAACGCCGTCGTGATGGAGGAAATTGCCCGGCAGGACGGCGGCGTGGCGTTGCTGGTGGCCGCCCACAACGGGCTCTGCCTCTCGCATCTCAACCTGGCGGGCAATGAAGAGCAGAAAAAGAAGTATCTGCCCAAGCTGACCAGCGGCGAGTGGATGGGGGCGTGGGGGCTGACCGAGCCGGGCTGCGGATCGGATGCTGCCGCGCTGGAGACCCGGGCCGTGCGGGATGGCCAGGGCTGGCGGCTGACCGGGCACAAGATGTTCATTACGAACGGGGCCCGGGCGCGGATATACGTCATCATGGCCCGGACGGAGCCGGAAAAAGGGCCGAAAGGCATCTCCGCCTTCATCGTGGAGCGTAACGACGAGGGGTTCGTCGTCGGGCAAAAGGAAGACAAACTCGGCATCCGGTCGAGCGACACGGTGCCGCTTGATCTGGACAACGTGTATTGCGGCCCGGAGGACCTGCTCGGGCAATACAACGCCGGCTACGTGGACGCGCTGCGGGTGTTGGAGCGCGGGCGCGTCGGCATCGGGGCCATGTCGCTCGGCCTGGCGCGTGGCTGCCTGGAGGAGTCGATCGCCTACGCCAACCAGCGGATGGCCTTCGGCAAGCCGATTGCCGCCCAACAGGCGATTCAGTTCATGCTGGCGGACATGGCGACCGAGCTGGAGGCGGCCCGCCTGCTGGTCTGGGACGCGGCCCAGTCGCTCGACCGCGGCGACGACGCCCGGCACAAGGCGTCGCTGGCCAAGCTGTTCGCCAGCGAGATGGCGACGCGGGCCGGCCTGAAGGCGATTCAGGTGCACGGGGGCTACGGGTATACGAAGGACATGCCGGTCGAGCGCTACATGCGGGATGCGAAGCTGTGCGAGATCGGCGAAGGCAGTAGCGAGGTGCAACGGATTCTCATCGCCCGGCATTTGCTGGAGGCGCAGTAGCGTCGGGCCTCAGTGCCCGACGGGGGTGCGAGAAAGGATTCTCGCACCAGCGCAAGAAACACTGCTCAAGAGCAGTGGCACACGTGCGAAACGGACGCGACACAAAGGGACGGTGAACGTGGATTTCCGGCTCGACGACGATCAACGGCAACTGTGCGACGCGCTCCGCGGCTTTTGTGCCAAGGAGATTGCGCCCAAGGCGGCCTGGCGCGATGAGCAAGCCCGGTTCGAGGACGGGCTCATCGAGCAGCTTGGGCAGATGGGCCTGTTCGGGATGTACGTCCCCGCCGAGTATGGCGGCACGGGGCTCGACTGCGTGTCTTACATCATGGCCGTGGAGGAACTGTCACGGGCGTGCGGGGCGACGGGCATTCTCGTATCCGCCCACCATTCCCTATGCGTCGATCCCATCTTGAACTTCGGCACCGAGGACCAGAAGCACAAGTACCTGCCCAAGCTTTCGACCGGCGAGTGGATCGGCTGCTTCTCGCTGACCGAGCCCGGCAGCGGCAGCGACGCCGGTGCCGCCCGCTGTTCGGCGAAGGAGACGGCCGACGGGTGGGTCATCGACGGCACCAAGAACTTCGTCACCAACGGCCGCGAGGCGCACGTCATCGTCCTGTTCGCGGTGAGCGACTCCAGCAGCAAGCACCGCCTGTCGGCCTTCATCGTCGAGCAGGACACGCCCGGCTGCACGGTCGGCAAGCTCGAACACAAGCTCGGCATCCGGGCCAGCAGCACCGCCGAGCTGATCTTCGAGAACTGTGTCGTGCCCAAGGACGCGCTGTTGGGCGAGCGCGGCAAAGGGCTGAAGGTCGCGCTGGCGACGCTGGACGGCGGGCGGATCGGCGTGGCCGCCCAGGCCGTCGGCATCTCCCAGGCCGCCCTGGACTGTGCCACCGAGTACGCCAACACGCGCGTGCAGTTCAACCAGCCGATTGGCCGTTTCCAGGCGATCCAGTGGAAGCTGGCCGATATGGCCACCGGCATCGCCGCCGCGCGCTTGCTGATGTACCGGGCCGCCTGGCTCAAGCAGAACCAGCAGCCGTACGGGACCGAAGCCGCGATGGCCAAGGTGTTCGCCAGCGAGATGTCGAATCGCGTGACCGATGCGGCGATCCAGGTTTACGGCGGCTATGGCTATTGTGCAGATTACCCGGCGGAGCGCCTGATGCGCGACGCGCGGATTACCGAGCTGTACGAGGGGACGAGCGAGATTCAACGGCTGGTGATCGCGCGGAAGCTGACCCAGGAGCCCGCCTGGGTGACAAGGTGAATGTAGCGGCCGACTCTCCCGGCGCGCCGGGACTGTGGCACCCGCGAATGTCCTGAACGACGGACGATTTTGGAGAGGTTCGCGCAATGGCAGACAAATGTGCATACCTGGTAGCCGGCAAACGCAGCCCGGTCGGCAAGTATCTCGGTACGCTGGCGAGACTGTCCGCGATGGAGATCGGCGGGCAAGTGGCCAAGGCCCTGCTCGCGGAAGCGAAGGCGGATCCGCTGGCGATCGGCGAGGTCTACGTGGGGCAGGTGCTCCAGGCCGGCTGCGGCCAGAACCCGGCCCGCCAGGTCGCGCTGGCCGCCGGCCTGCCGGACACGATCTCGTGCTGCACCGTCAACAAGGTCTGCGGCAGCGGACTTCAGGCGGTCATGTTCGCCGATCAGGTGATTCGTGCGGGGGATGCCGACGTCATCCTGGCGGGCGGCATCGAGTCGATGAGCCAGGCGCCGTACCTGTCGCGCGCCCTGCGGGCCGGCAGCAAGTTCGGGCACACCGAGATGGTCGACGAGATGCTGTATGACGGCCTGACTAACGTCTACAGCAAGGAGCTGATGGGGGAACTGGCCGAGTACACGGCTGAGAAGGCGGGCATCACCCGGCAGATGCAGGATGAGTGGTCGCTGCGTAGTCAGCAACTCACCGCCAAGGCTGCCCAGGAAGGCAAGTTCAAGGCAGAGATCGTGCCGATCGCCGTACCAAAGGCGAAAGAGCTGTTCGCCGTCGATGAGACCTTCCGGGCCGACACGACGCTGGAGGCGCTGGCCGGGCTCAAGCCGGCCTTCAAGAAGGACGGCACCGTGACGCCGGGGAACGCGTCGCAGCTCTCCGATGGGGCCGGCATGCTGCTGGTGGTGAGCGAGAAGGGGCTGGGCAAGTGCGGCGTGAAGCCGATGGCCCGCATCGTCGCGCAGGCCACCGCCGGCGGTCCGCCGCGGGACCTGTTCTTCACGCCGCCCAAGGCCGCGATGATGGTCTGCGCGAAGGCCGGCTGGAAGAAAGAGCAGGTGGATCTCTGGGAGCTCAACGAGGCCTTTGCGTCACAGACGCTGGCCGGGCTGAAGACGCTGGAGATTGACCGGAACAAGGTAAACGTGCACGGCGGCGCCATCGCCCTCGGCCACCCGATCGGGGCCAGTGGGGCCCGCGTGCTGGTCACGCTGCTGCACGCGCTCAAGCAGCGCGGCGCGAAGCGCGGTGTGATGGCAGTGTGCCTCGGCGGCGGAAACGCCGTCGCGCTGGCGGTCGAAGCATTGTAGCGCCGGCCCCCCGTGGCCGACGCGAGGTGCGGGAAGGGATTCCCGCAAGAGAAGGTGCGAGAAAGGATTCTCGCACCAGCACTGCTCAAGAGCAGTGGCACCGCCTTGAAAGGTCCGCAAAGCAGAGCTTTGCACTACTGAAGCGAACGGAGGAGCAGTTGTGAACATCCGCACCAACATCAAGACCGTCGGCGTAATCGGCACCGGGACGATGGGCTCCGGCATCGCACAGACGTTCGCCCAGGCGGGCCGCAGTGTGCTTATGTACGATGCGGTGCCGGGCGCCGTCGACAAGGCCCTGGCGGGCATCCACAAGTCGCTCGACAAGCTCGTCGAAAAGCAGAAGATCGACGCGGGCGTCGCGGCGACGGCCAAGAAGAACCTCAAACCGGCCGGCCTGGCGGACATGGGCCACGTCGACCTGATCGTCGAGGCCGTGTTCGAGGACGTGAACGTCAAGCGCGAGCTGTATGCCCAGCTCGCCAAGCTGGTCCCGCCGGACGTGGTCTTCGCCAGCAACACGAGCAGCATCTCGATCAGCCAGCTCGGCGCCCTCAGCGGCCGGCCGGAGCAGTTCATCGGCATGCACTTCTTCAACCCGGTGCCGATGATGGCCCTGGTCGAGGTGGTTGTCGGGCTGCGGACGGCCGAGCCGGTCGTCGAGTTTGTCGCGAATCTGGCCAAGGAGCTTGGCAAGACGCCGCTGCGGGTCAAGGACCATCCCGGCTTCGTGAGCAACCGCGTGCTCATGCCGCTGATCAACGAGGCCATCGCGTGCCTGGCCGACGGCGTGGCCGAGCCGACCACGATCGACGAGGTCATGAAGCTCGGCTGTGCCCACACGATGGGCCCGCTGGCGACGGCCGACCTCATTGGCCTGGACGTCTGCCTGAACATCATGGAAGTGCTGCATCGTGACCTGGGCGAGGACCGTTACCGGCCGACGCCGCTGCTGCGCACGATGGTCCGCGCCGGCATCCTCGGCCGTAAGACCGGGCGGGGATTCTTCGACTACACCCAGAAGAAGTAGGTGACCACCATGGCCAACGAGAAATCGCAAACCGACGTACGATTGTCCAAAGAAGGTGCCGTCGCCACGATCCGCTTCGTGCCCGCGACCGGCGTGAACATTTTTTCCTCCCGCGTGATCGGCAACCTGGGGACGGTCGTGGACAAGGTGGCCGCGGACCCGCATGTCCGCTTCGTCGTGTTCCGCGGCGACGGGCGCGTGTTCCTGGCCGGGGCCGACATCAGCGAGATGCAGCACTTCACCGAGGACCAGGGCCGGGCCTTCGCCGCCAACGGCCACAACGTCTTCGACGCCATCGAGGCCCTGCCGCAGATCACCTTCGCGGCGATGAACGGGCATGCGATGGGCGGCGGCTGCGAGCTGGCGATGTCCTGCGATTTCCGCCTGATCGTCAAGGATGGCCGCATCGGCCAGCCGGAGACGCGGCTGGGGATCATTCCCGGCTGGGGCGGGACGCAGCGCATGACCAAGTACGTCGGTTTGGGGTATGCCCGGCGGCTGCTGTTCTCCGGCGACACGATTACCGCTGACGAGGCGCTGCGGATCGGTTTGGTGGACGAGGTCGTGCCAACGGCGGAGGAGCTCGACGCGGCCTTGCAGCGTTGGTTCAAGCTGCTGGCGCCCGGCTCGCCGGCGGCGATCACGCGCGTCAAGCGGGCGCTCCTGCAGCGCGACGAGATTGAGGAATTCGGCAAGTGTTTCAGTGCCTCGGACGCACGGGAGGGGACGACGGCGTTCCTGGAGAAGCGCAAGCCGGGCTGGGCGACATGGGGCAGCAAGTAGCGGCCGGGCTGCGTGCCGGCCGTCGAAGGCGCTGCTGCTCCGCGCAGGAGCCGGGCCCCCTTTCGTGGGAGCCGCGCCGCAACCTCGTGCTGAATGCGCGCAGCGCGTGACCGGCCCGGCCCCGATGGACGAATGCAGCTAGCGCTTGCGGAGCACGAGCACGAGCGGCGTCTCCCAGTGCAACGCGCGGCCGAGCTTCAACACCAGCGTGATAAGCCCCATGCGATGGAGCACCCGCAGGATGGCCTTGACCTTGTGGAGAGTATGGTACTCGGCGAAGTCGAGCGTGCGGACGCGTTGCTCCCACAGCTCGGCGCCATAGCCGAGGACGTCGACCTGGTCGCGGTGCTGCCGCACGATGCGCGCGAGCCAGCCGTAGTGGATGAACTGGAGCGTGTCCAGAAAGGCCGGGTCGCGCCCCAGCATGCGGACGTACCACCGAGCTGCCCAGCGCGGCATGTGTGGCAGCCACAAAACCCCGTAGTGCCCCTCCCACCAGGAGCCGTAGTTCGGGACGACGAAGTGCAGAATGCCGCCGGGGCGCAGAACGCGGATCGACTCACGGATGACCGCGGCCGGGTCGCGCACGTGCTCGAGCACGTTGCTGGATATGACCGCATCGAAGGATGCACTCTCGAAAGGCAGGTTTTCGCCCACGCCGGACACGATTGCGTCAGGTGGCAGTCCGCAGGTTGTCAGGAGATCCCGCGCGATCTGGAGCGACCCGTCGTATTCCTCCGCGCTGGGCTCGATACCGAACGACTCGGCGCCGAACTCGAGGCGCGCGACGGCCACCGTCAGGCCCAGTCCGGCGCCGACTTCAAGAACACGCTTGCCGGCCAGCGAGATGCCGTGTGTGCGCTCGATAGACGCGACTTGTTCCCGCGAACGGCGCATGTCAAGCGCATCGTGGCTCATGCGCGTGATGTATGTCGGCTTGGAAACCAGGCCGGAGAAACTGCGCTTGTAGAGATCAAAAACACGTCGGTAGAACCGATCCATCAGCACGGCGCTCAAGTTCCCGGTGACGGCATCGTTGGAGTACTTGGCTGCGTTCATGCGTGTGTGTCGGACCGCGCGAGTCGCCTGGTCGCCTGGCGCGCGACATGCTGTGTCGCGCTACGGCATGGTGCGGATTCCTTGCGTTGGGGGCTGCTCGCTCGGAATGCTGTTCGAATCGTGCATGGCGGCCGCGCGCGCGGGCGTGGGCGTTTTCGCTACCGGCAGCTTCTGATACCACACAAAATGTGAGAACCCGTTTCGGGGAGCTCCGCCGGTTTCCTGTTCGAGCACCCGCAGGCCGAGGGTCTCGCCCCAGGTCCGCAACTCGCCGGCGTGATAGAAATGCGCGATTGGCGTCAGAAAGAAGTCGCCGAACTGCTCCCAGGAAGCCGCCAGCGACGGAAAGGCCCAGCGTCCCTGGGTCAGGCCCAGGACGCCCCAGAGAACCAGATGGTAGCCCGGAAATGCCGTCACTTTGAGCAGGAACTCGCCCAGCCGCTTGCCGAACGTACGTTGAATGGCGTGAAACGGCGGGCTGAAAAAGTGATACAGGCAGCGATACAGATTCTCCCAGTTGTAAACACCCAACAGCAGTCGGCCGCCAGGCTTCAGTATCCGCACCAGCTCACGGAAACAAAGGAACGGATTCGGCGTATGATGAATGACACCATACGAGACGACGACGTCGGCGACACCGTCCGCCAGAGGGAGTGCCAGGTTCGACCCGAGTACTCCATCGGCGGACAGGGGCGGGCGGCGCACATGGCGCAATGAACCGTACGCCAGATCGATGCAGAACGGCGTGATGCCGCGATACTGCTTGAACGCGGATGCCACACCTCCCTTGCCGCAGCCGACTTCCACCACCAGCCGCGTGCCTTCGAAATAGGGATCGTAGTGCCGATCGCGCAGATAACGCCCCAGCGGCACGTTGTCCAGGCACAAGTAGTTGTGGCACGGCTTATCGTCATAATGATCGCGGACACGTGCGTGACTGGCTGCGGTGGCGGCGTCGAGTCCGCGGCGACGGGCGGCCTCGGTTGCGGACAGGCCGGCGTCCGGCCGTAGGTCGGGAAACGCCCCAACGAATGGATATGCCAGGCCGGAGGAGCGTCCGACCAACATCGGCTCCAGCTCACGTCGGAATTCCAGCTCTCCGAGATCCACCGGATCTCGCAAGATGTGCAGATACTGCTCGACGTCGACCCGGTCAGCGGCCGTCATGGACAGGCTTTCACCGTCGGCTGATCCAGAAACACGCGGGCCCATTCTTCCAGAACCGTCAACAGCAGCGCGAACTTGGCCCGCACGCGGCGCTCGATTGGATGATGGCGGACCAGAAAACCGTCGCCCTGGTGCAGAAACCGCTCGACGCCGGCCGCCTGGAACCAGCCGCGCCGCTCCAGGCTCGCGCGCGTCAGGGCCGTCCGCATTCTATCGCGCAACACCGTGGTCAGCGCGGGCAGCAGGGCCTGTGTTCCGCGCGCACCGCTCTTGGGACGCATGAGAATATCCGCCGGCAGCCGGCCCGCCAAGGACTGTCGCAGGATGTATTTCTCGCATCCGCCCCGCAGCTTCAGGTCGAATGGCACACGGAAGGCGGCCTCGGCGAACGCGCGATCCAGGAACGGCACGCGGGCCTCGACCGAATGAGACATCATCAGCTTATCGATCCGCATGAGTTGGTTAGCGGTGAGCTCGTTCTCGATCTCGAAGCGCAGCGCCCCGCTCGGCGACGGATCTGCTTGCAGATAGCTGTCGTAGTGGTGGGCGACGTCTTCCAGGAGTTGCCGGTCCAGCCACTGTGGATGGAGCATGCCCGCCAGAGCGCGGGCCCGTGGCATCACGTAGGCCACCGCGAAGAAGTAGCGACGAAACAGCGGGCCGGGGGCGAGCCGATACGGAAAGCGGAACAGTCGGTAGTGCGGGTAGCCGGCCAGCAGTTCGTCCGAGCCCTCGCCGACCAGGATCACCTTCAGGTGCTCGCGCACGAAGCGGGCCAGGTAGTACGTTGTTCCAACCATGGGGTGCGGGAGCGGTTCCTCCAGGTGCCAAAGCATGCGCGGGAAGTCCGCGGCGACCTGGTCGAGGGACTCGATGCGCTCGTGGCCAGCCACGCCCACACTCTCGGCCGCGCGACGTGCGAACGGCAGCTCGTCGTTCGGCAGGCCGAACCCCACCGTGAAAGCCTGAATGCGGGCTGGATCGGTCGCGTCTGCCATCATCCTGAGCACGGCGCTGGAATCGAGACCGCCGGACAACGTGATGCCGACGGGGACGTCCGCGACCAGGTGCGACCGTACGGCGGCGGATAGTCGCGCGCGGAGCAACTCACACCAGTCGGCTTCCGAGCGGGTCGGATCGGACGCGTTTTCCAGCCGCCAATAGCGCTGCCTGGCCACGCGCCCGTCGTGCCAGTGGAGGTGATGAGCCGGCGGCAACTGCCGAATGCCACGAAATACGGTCTCCTCCGTCGCACACCAGCCGTACAACAAGTAGTGGTAAAGGGCCCGCTGGTTGACCGCCGCGCCCGCGAGCAAAGTCAATAGCGGCTTCATTTCCGAGGCGAACGCGAACGAGCCCGGGGCAGGCTCGCAATAATACAGCGGCTTGATGCCAAAGCGATCGCGGGCCAGGAACCAGGCCCGCTGCCGCGTATCCCAGAGGGCAAAGGCGAACATGCCTTCGAGCCGGTTGCAGACGTCCGCGCCCCAGGCCGCATAGCCGTGCAGAATCACCTCGGTGTCGCTGCGTGTTTGAAACTCACAGCCAGCCGACCGCAATTGCTCGCGCAGCTCGCGGTAGTTGTAGATCTCACCATTGAACACGATGCCGAGCGACTCGTCCGCGGTCCACATCGGTTGGTGACCAGTGTCGAGGTCGATGATGCTCAGCCGCTTGTGTCCCATGCCGACCGCGACGCCGGTACCTTCCAGCCGCGCGAAGTAGTAGCCCGTGTCGTCCGGGCCGCGGTGGTGCATGAGCTCGGTCACGCATTCAAGCACGCGCTCGTCATACGGACCGACGAAGCCGACGATGCCGCACATCAGTGCTTCTCCCGCAGGCAGCGATCCAGCACGCCCTGGAAAATGCGCTCGTTCTCGCGGGTCGTGCAGTCGGCCAGGTGCTGGATTTGGTTGCGCAGCGCGGGCTGCGCGAGCGCACGCGTGATCACGTCGCTGAGCACGGACGGCGATTGCAGGAACTGCTCGACGGCCACGACGTAATCCGCCAGCCCGAGGGCGGCAAAAATGTCATGGCCCTTCAGCGTGTACGCCAGGTGTACCGCGGGCACGCCCAGGCGAATGGCCGCCAGCGCGCTGTGCAGCCGCATGCCGACCACCAGGTCGAGGCGGCGAATCAGCTCGGCAAACGCACGCAAACTGAGCGGTGCGCCGGCGATCTGCACGTCGGAATCAGCCGCAAATGACTGCTTGACCCGCTCCAGGTAAGGCAGATCGTCTTCCCACGGCTCGACCCCGGGCTCGTACATCGACAGCAGGATGATGCGGGCGCGGTGCGTGTGGCGAAGCTCGCCGATCACCGCCTGGGCCGCATCGATCAGCCGGCGCATGCGGTCTTCGGATCGCGCCCGGTACCGCCACTTGACGAACTGATATGGCAGCAGACTGGACGCGAAGTGAAACCACAGCCGCAGGTTGAATCCGATCACGGGGCGCGTCTCGGCGCCTACGAGGTGCTGCACCCGCTCCGCTTCGCGTGCCGACAGCGGCTCGGCCAGTGGGTCCCCGGCGAAAATGCCGTCGTGCGCGAGCACGAGCTGACAGCGCGGCCGCAGCGCCGCGAGCAGCGCCAGCGTCTTGGGGTCGCGCGCGATAAACACGTCCATCCGGTTTAGGATATGGCGCGTCAGCCAGCGTCCAGCCGTGGTAGTGAGCGGGCCGGCGCCCTGCATCACGGCGATGATCCGCAAGCCGAGCAGGCGGTAGGACGAGAACACGGCGAGCGTGTGTACGAGCTTGGCCAGGCTGGAATCGTCCTGCAAGTCCAGGCCGCCGGTCCAGAGGACCGTGTCGGCGCGCCGCAGGGCCTGTCGGCCGGGTGGCGGTGGAACCAGGTTGTACAGCGGCCCGTAGGGCAGCACGGGCCGCAGGGCGGCGGGGACGTGCGCATCGGTCAGCGCGAAGACCGCGACATCCTGCTCGCCGCGCGCCAGCAGCGCTTGCAGGATCCCCTGCCGGCTAAGCAGGTCGCCGCGGTTCCCGCGAATCACCCGGGGGCAAACCCATTTCATCGGCGGACCCGCTCATAGACGCGTTCATACCGCTCGGCAATGCGCTCGAGATCGAACGCCTGGGCGTGTGCGCGGCTGGCGCATTTCATCCGGCGCAGGTGTGCGGTGTCCGTGAGCAGGCTGCGCAGTGCACGCTCAAAACTGTCGGCGTCGCCCAGCGGGCAGAGATATCCGTTCTGGCCGGGCCGCACGAGATCCGAATTCCCTGGAATCCGGCTGGCGACGATGGCCAGTCCGTGGGCGAGGCTGTTGATGCCCACCAGGGAGAGACCCTCGGACAAGGAGGGCAACAGGAGGATGTCGCTGCGACGGAGGACGCCGTTGATCTGGTCTTCGTGCAGCCAACCGTGAAAGGTCACGCGCTCGGTCAGGCCCCGGTCGCGCAGGCGGGTCGCGAGGCCAGGGCGCTGGTCGCCGTCGCCCACCAGGTGCAGGTGCCAGGCGCAGTCGCGGACGCGGTTCAACCACTCGGCCAGAAACGCCAGGTTCTTCTGGGCGTTGCAACGTCCTACCCAGACGAGCTGGGACGGTTCGTGCGGCTGTTCAGGACTGGGAATGACTCGCGCCAGCTCCACGCCGTTGGGGATGGTCTCGACCGGCACGCCGTAGGCGGCCACCGCGAGATCCCTGGTGAAGTCGCTGACCGCGGTCACGGCGGCGGCGCGCGTCCAGATGGGCACCGTCAGTGGCTTAATCCAGCGGAAGGCCTGGTCGGTTTGGTCGGGGACTCCGCCGGGCACGTCACCCAAGTGGGCGGTGAGGACGTAGGGCGTACGAGTGAGCCAGGCGGCCGGGAGTGCGACGGCGCCGCTCGGGACGGCGAAATGCGCGTGTAGCACATCCGGTCGCCAGCGCGCGGCCAGGGCGCAGGCCGGGGGCAGGTGGGCCAGCACGTAACCCGCCATCTGCGGGATCGTGCACCGGTCGGCCCAGCGGCGAAAGGCGAACCGCCGCAGGACCGCGACGCCGTCCCGCGTCTCCTGCGCCGGAAGCGAGCGTACCCGCGACGTCAACACGCGCAGGGTGTGTCCGCGCCGGGCCAGAACGCGGCACAAATCAGCGGCGATCCGGCCGCCGCCGCCGCCCACCGGCGGGTATTCGTAAGTAATCACCAGGATTTTCATGAGTCCGGGCAAACACCTGCACGCAGCCAAGGATACGGAGCAGCGGCACGCGCGGCAAGACGCGCGGGCGCGCACGCTGCACAGCGGCCACGTTGCTTGTCAGGGGCGCCGGGCGCGATTATAACTGCGGCGGTGTGAGCGGCGTGCGCGCACAAGTTCCTTAACGCGGGTGTGTCCGCGACATGTGTGGCATAGCGGGCTTTGTCGGTGCGGGCACGCTGCATGACCTGCAGCGCATGGTGGAGCGCCTCCACTACCGGGGGCCCGATGCGCGGGGCTTCTGGCACGACGAGCAGCGGCAGGTCTTTCTCGGGCACTCCCGCCTGGCGATCATCGATCTGACCCACGGTGCGCAGCCGATGTGGACGGCCGACGGGGGTCTGGGGGTCGTCTTCAACGGCGAGATCTACAACCATTTCGAGCTGCGCGCCGAGCTGGAGCGGCGCGGCCACGTCTTCCGGTCGCAACGCTCCGATACGGAAGTGCTCCTGCACGGCTACCGGGAGTGGGGGGCGCGCTTGCCCGAGCGGCTGAACGGCATGTGGGCCTTCGCGATCTACGACGTTGCCGCGCAGACGCTGTTTCTCAGCCGGGACCGCTTCGGTAAGAAGCCGCTTTTCTATACCGTGCAGAACGGCACGTTCGTCTTCGCCTCCGAGCTCAGTGCGGTGGTGCTGCACCCGTCGGTGTCGGCGCGGGTCTCGGTCCGCAGCCTGCAAAAGTACTTCGCGTACGGGTTCATCCCCGGTCCGCATGCGCTGTACGAACGCACCCACAAGCTTCCGGCGGGCCACAACCTGCACGTGAGCGTGGCGGACCTGCAGCCGCGCGTGCAGAAATATTGGGAATTCGTACTCGAGCCCGAGGAGCGCGTGCCCCCCAACGCTGAAACACAGTACGCGGAACAAATCCGCACGCTGCTCGAACGGGCCGTACGCCGCCGGCTGGTGGCCGACGTGCCGGTGGGGGTGTTTCTCAGCGGCGGGGTCGATTCGTCGTCGGTGGCCCTGTATGCGACGCGGCACCACGAGGGCATCGCCTCGTTCTCGATCGGGTTCCGCGAGGAGTCCTTCGACGAGTCGCCCTTCGCGGTGCTGATGAGCCGCCACCTGGGTACCCGCCATTACCTGGAGTACCTTTCGTACGACCGCTGCCGGCAACTGCTGCCGAGTATCTGCCGATGGCTCGACGAGCCACTGGCCGACGGCTCGCTGGTGCCAACCTATCTGCTGTGCCAAGCGGCGCGACGGCATGCCACGGTCGCACTGGGCGGCGACGGCGCGGATGAGCTCTTCGCCGGCTACGACCCTTTCCAGGCCCTGCGCCTGGCGCAGCTTTACGCCCGGGTCGTGCCGCGGCCGGTGCATTTCGCAATCCGGCTGCTGGCCGCGCGGCTGCCGGTCGTGTTCAAGAACATGAGCTTCGAATTCCGGCTGAAACGCACGCTCCGCGGGCTGAGCTATCCGCCGCGCCTGTGGAACCCGGTCTGGCACGGCTGTCTGGAGCCGCACGAGATCGAGTCCGTGCTGGGCGAACCGGTGCGGGTCGACGAGCTGTACGAGGACGCGATTGCCCACTGGGATGCGTGCCCGTCGACGAGTCTGGTCGACAAGACGCTGACCTTCTATACGAAGATGTATTTGCAGGACAACATTCTGGTGAAAGTGGACCGGGCCAGCATGCTGAACTCACTGGAGGTGCGCTCGCCCTACCTGGATGTGGAGCTCGTCGACCTCGTGCGCCGCATTCCGCACCGCTTCAAGTTCCGCTACGGCCGCACGAAGCACGTGTTGAAGCTGGCGCTGCGCGGCCTGGTTCCGGACCGCATCCGCCGCCGCAAGAAGAAGGGCTTCGGCATGCCCATCGCCCACTGGCTCTGCGACCCCAGTTTCGAGATTCCTGCGCACCGTCACGGCACCCCGCTCAACGTCCGCATGCACGCCGATTACCTTGCCCAGCACAAACAGGGCGCCTGCGATCACCGCCTTTTCCTGTGGGGCTATTACATGTTCGCGGCGGGCGACTATGGCCCGCGCGAGCCGGCCGCGCGGGCCCCCCTGGTCGCGCGACGGCCGGTACCCGCCGGTACCGAGATCAGCGATGCCTGAAACCACGACGCCGGCCCCGCGATTTTCGCCGGCCGGCTCGGCGACGCGCGGCCGCTGGCGGGGCTGGGGATTGTGTCTCGCAGTGTTCATCGGTCTGGCGGTCTTTCGCGCGATCGATACCCGCTACGGCATCGATGCCTCGGACGAAGGCTCCTACGTCAGTGCCGCCATGCGGTATCACCTGGGCGACCGTCCGTTTCGCGACGAGTGGAACCATAGCCTGGCGATGTTCGACCTCCTGCTCTGGGGCTTCCTCGAGCTCTACCCGGACGCCGGCCTGTATGCGTTCCGGGTGTTCGGCGCCGGCGTGGACCTGGCCTGGCTGGCGGCGCTGGTGGTGCTGCTGAGCCGCTTCGCACCGGTTTGGCTGTTGGCGCTGGCGTGTCTGCCCGCCGCATTTGTGAACAACGGCATCCTCGCGCCCGGCTACAACGAGCTGGGCCGCGCTGGCCTGGCTTTCGCGCTGGCCGGCTGGCTGGGCGGGTGTTATGGCTGGCCCCGCAGCCGGCTGGCCCGCTTGCTACCCTTCGTGGGCGGTGTCGCGTTTGTCGCCGGCACCCTCGCCTATCTGCCGCTGCTAGTCCTGCTCGTCGTGCCCGCCGCCGTGCTGCTGCTGGCCCGCACGCGACGCATCGGGTGGCCCGGCGTCGGCGCGGCCACCGGTATGTTTCTAGCAACTGTGGCCGGCGGTTACCTCGCGTTCGTGCTCGTGCTCGCGGCCACCGGGCTGTGGCACGATTACTACCGGGACATTTCCTGGCATTTGTCCGCGGCCTTGGGTGCCCTGCCCAAGGTGCCGGACGCGGCGCCGCCCGCCGGCCGCCTCCAGGAGCTCTGGGACGCCTGGTGGCCCAGCGTGCCGCACCTGCTCGCCGTGCTCGGCCTGGCGTGGCTGCTTTGGGCCAGCCTGCCCAGAAAGCGTAGCTGGCGCGGTGGCGGGCTCCTCCTGGCCGGGGTAGTTATCGCTGGCCTCGTATACCTCAGCCTCACCAATGCTGTGCGGCTCCCGGAGCCCCCGGGCCATTGGAACATCTGGTACGGCTACTACGCGCTGAACTACTGGCTGCTGATCTCGGCCCTGGCGCTGCACCTTCTGGCGTTTACACTGGGGCGCGACGCGATGCCCCTCGAGCAACCGGCTCTCCCCGGAGTCCGCGAGTGGCCCTTGATTCACGGCGCATTCCTCGCCACAGCACTGGCCTACATGTTCGCGCAGAGCGTGTTGTCGACCAACCGCGTGCTGAATGCCATGTTGGCCGTTCCTTTGCTGTCGATTCTGGCAGTCGCCGCCATCGCCCGAACAGCACTGGCCACTGCTCCAGCCCAATCATGCCAGGTACTGCCGGATGGGGCGCCGCGCATGCGCACGGGGACAGCGGTTCGTTGGCGGCAGGGCGCGCTGGCGGTGCTGCTTTTGTGGCTCGGCATCGTACATCTGCGAGAGGTCTTCTTCTGGACCCGGCGCGAATGGCCATTCAAGTACATGCAGGCGACCTGCACGCATCCAGCCTTGCGCCCGATCCGCTCGGAGCCCACCCGGGTTAGAGGGTACGAAGCCCTGCTGGCCTATCTTCAGCCACGGATGCACGTAGGTGACTTCCTGCACGAGGAAGACGATCAGCCAATCCTCTATTTTCTGGCCCGCGCCCGGCCCGCGCTGCCGCGTGTCTGGTCGCCGCTGCGGCGGGAGTTCCCCGTCGAAGAGCGGCAACGGATGCTCGACTACATGCTGGACAACCATCGTGTTCCGCAGTTCTTCATCCTGAACGTAGCGACGCGCCCGCCGGTACCGCGGTATCCGCGGGTCGTGCTGGACGAGGCCCCGCATCCCGACCCGATCGCGCGATACTTCCGCGAGCACTACTTCTGGCTGCACAGCTTCGGCCTCTTGCAACTATGGGTGCGACACCCGGACGTGCCGTCCGAGCACGGATTGTGGCGGGACCTGAGCGACACCCTGCCGCGCTGGCAGCTCGCTGATGGTGAGTGCGAGCGCGGCGACAAGAGCCTCGTGCTGCGCGCCCGTGAAACGCCGGGCCGCCTGATCAGCGCAGAGATGCCGCTGACTTTGGCTGCGCTCGGCCGCTACACCTTCGAAGTCGACTGTGAGCTCGCGACCGACGTCGTTGCCAGCTTCGCCATCACGCTGGAGCAGGAGTCGGGTACGCCGCTGTTGACGGAATGCGTCCCGCTGCACGACGGCCGCAATGCGGTGACGGTGTACCCCGGTGAATCCGGCTGTCTGGCGCGGCCCGCGTTCGAGGTCGAACAAGGCGCACTGCGGATCAGGTCGCTCACCATCCACGTGCCGATGACCGCGAAGCCATCCGGACCAGGTCAGAACTGAAAGCCGGCGGCCTTCAGCTTGTCGCCGCGGAAAATCCACGCCTGCACGTAGCCCCGGAAACTGATAACGTCTTCCGGCGGCACGCCGGTGGGGAACACGCGGCCCTTCTGCACGTAGGTGGAGCGGTTCACGAGGAAGTATTCGTTGTCGGCGTAACGGATTTCACCAGCATGCTCGGTCAGTGACTTCACCTCGACTGCGGAGTTCGGGTTAAGCCACGGCGCGTAGTAGTGTACGTAGAGCACGGGCCGGGGTGTGGCCGGAATGCGTCCCGTCTGCACCCATTGGGTCAGCAATTCCCCGCCCAGCATCGTCTCTTCGCCCCAGCCCAGCCACGTCGGGTTGAGCCGGCCGGCTTCGGGGACGAGTGCGTCCGGGAAGGCGTGCGGCGACCAGATGGGGCGAAAAGGGAAGTAAGCGGGCGCGAAGGGCAGAACCTCGAGCGTGATCGCCACACCCACCAGACTCGCTACCGCTTTGTGCCACCAGCGCTGTCCGGCCTCGGTGCATTTCAGGTAACTGGCGATGGCCGCCACCGCAAGCAGCAGCAGGGCGAAATTCATATACCGGTGGCCGAAGGGGATGCTAAGCAGCGCGTAGGCCCCAGGCACCAGCAGTGCCAGCAGCAACAGCAGGTCGGCCGGCCAGAAGCCCGTCGCGCCCACCCTGCGCATCCGCCACAGCAGGCCCCATACGGCCAGGCCGAGCAGGGCGGTCGGCAGCGCGTTGAAGAACACACCGTAGTGAAATGCGCTGGCCCGCAGCAGGTGGGTGGCGCGACTGTCCGCCGCAAAGTGCAGCGTAGCACGGTTCATCTCGCCGCCCGGGTTGAACTGACCCGGCAGCAGCGGATGGTACGGATGCCAATAGCCGACCACCACGAACGTTCCCCACAAGCCAACCAGCAGCGTGAGCAGCAGCAGTCCGAGCAGGGCCGCAGAGCGCCGCCGCCCGGTCAAATGAGCCGCCAGGGCGCGTCCGGTCGGCCGCAGGACCAGCGCCACGCACGCCCCGCCCAGGAAAGTGGCCACCACGACGCCGAGGTCCAGCCACCGATAGGCCGTCAGGTCGCGCTGTTCAAGAACAAAGCGGTGTACGATCCACACCCAGGAGATGAGCGGGTCCAGCAGGTCGAGCCACAGGGTGCGAAAAGCGCTGGTGTCAAAAGAGCGCGTGGCCAAGGCGACCAGCGTCGTCAGACCGCCGACTGCGCCGCAAATAACGAGCGGCCCCAGAACCGCATAGACCAATCGACGCCCGCTCCATCCGCGCCGCAACACCAGGTACGCAAAGGCCGCCATCGCCAGCAGCAGAAACGGGCTGGCACTCAGCTTCTCCTGCGCGCCGAGATAGGCGACCGCGACCCCAAGCTGGGCATAGCTCAGACGATCGTCGCGCCAGGCGACGATGATCAGCAGCAAGCTGAGCACCGACAGTTGCAGCGCAAGCTGGTCATAGTTCACGATCTTCAGCGCCATCAGGTGTACCGGCAGAAGCAGCATTCCGTAGACACACATCAACCAACTGACCGGCCGATGCCGGAGGTCAAATGCCTGGTGCGTGAGCACCACCAGCCCGAGGAATACCAGAAAGCCACACAACCAATGGAAGTTCTTCAGGAAAGCCAGTCGGTCTTCGAGCCGCCAAGCGTCTGGCCAGGTCCGGACAACCCGGGCGACGGGGGTCAGCAACGCCGTGCTGGTGCGAAAAGCGCCGGCGTGCCATTCGCGCGCGTTGGAGCCCCGCGCCCACTGCAAGGTCTCGCTCAAAATCCGTTTCTCGTCCGCTGTGGTGAACTGACTGCTGCGCTCCGCCGCCAGGTACACGGCCGGTAACGACAGCAGCGCCACGCCGGCCGCCGCTCGCCACCCTGTCGGGCAGCAGCGCGCCGCCGCGGCAAACAGGGCCGCAAGACTGAGGACGATGAGCAGCGCTTCGCCGCCCGTCAGGTACACGCTCATGCCGGCCCTCGCAGAACGGCCATGATCGCGGCGGCGAACGCGTCGTCGTCGTGCAGGCGCGCCCATGTCCGGCGGATGGCGGCGGTCATCGCGGGTCCTCACGGCGCAGCAGGGCCAGGCACACGGCGCCGGGGAGCACGGGGGCAAGCTGGAAGCAGCGTGCCAGGAGTGCTACCACGACGGCTTGTCCCAACGGGGCGCCGGTCTGCACGAGCAGGTAACTCAGGCTCGCCTCCTGCAGGCCGAGCGCGTTGATCGAAACCGGGAGCAGCGACAGAATCAGGACCAGGCAGGTCAGCGCCACCATCTCGAGCAGGCTGACATCGAGTCCCAGCCGGCGCGCCACCAGCCACAGGCTCGCCTGCACGCAGAAATTCAGCACCAGGCTGAGCCCCAGCGCTGCGAGCACGTGCTGCGGATGGCGCCACCAGCGCGTCACGATCGTCCGCAGCCGGCGCTGCGCTCGTTGCCAGCGCGTGGGCTTGCCGAAGCCGGACTCGGCCGGGGCCGCCGCCGTGGTGACACGCCACTCGGGCAGGCGGATGCGCAGTCGCCCGCGGGCCAGGAAGGCCAGCGCCAGCAGCAGCACGCCCAGGGCGATGAGGACCGCGGCCCCGCCGCTGATCCAGCGCGCGAGGGCGGGCGGGAGCAGCTTGGGCGCCCACCACAGAGTCACGAGCAGACCCGTCACCGTTGCCAGGTTCGCCACCCGATCGAGCAGGATCGTCGCCAGCACGGCCGGAATGCGGTACCCACGCCAGCGCATCGCCAGCAGCTTGAGGGCGTCGCCGCCGACCGTGCTGGGCAGGAAGTTGCTGGCAAACGCTCCCGCCAGGGTCAGCTTGAGGCTGTAGGCGTAGGTGATGTGGATCAATTGAGCGCTGAGCAGAAGCTGGAAGCGCAATGCGCAAAGGGCCTGCCCCACGAGCATCAGCGCCACGCCCATGACGATCGCCAGCTTCGGCACCGCCCGCAAAGCCGCGCCCAATTCCGCCCAGTTCACCAGGTACACCAGCAGGCCGAGCAGAGCGGCCGACAGCGCGGCGCGCAGCAGCGTTCCGACCCGGGCCCACGCGCCCGGCGGTGTCCCGGCAACCTCAGCGGGCGAAGCTTCAATCGCTTGCGTTTCCACGCGGGGTCGTGCCTGTATGTGCGGCGCCTCCGACGCGCCGGCGGGCGGCCCTCGGCCGGCCCGGGCGCGCCGCGATCAGCCGCGTGACTATACTGGGCGGCTGCGGGACTCGCAACGCGAGGCCAGCGGGGGGCTTCTGACTGGACCGGGGCCGCCACACCGTGCGCGGCCGTGTGGCGGCCGACGTCTCATCGGCCCGTGACATTGGCTCCCACCTGTCCCCCGAGGTGGCCGGTGAGCATGGGTGCGAACGAGGAACCTATCCGGGAACCCTGGATTCGACCGGTTGGAAACCGGTCCCACACATGGGTTCTGGGATAGGTTCTGAGCCGCATACGGCGCCGGAGCCGGCAGCGATGCGAGGCGGGCGCCACGCGCCTTACAGAATGGCTCGTCGCTGCCGCTCCACATGCGGAACGGCCCGTCGGCGGCGACGAGCCGCCAGGAGGACCAGCAGGCCAACCGTGGCGGCGGTGTTCGGCTCGGGCACGAGCCCGGCCAGGCCGGTCAGACCGGCCATGGCGCCGCGGACGGTGTTCAGCCCGAAATTCCAGTCGTAGTCCGGGTGGTCGATGGTGTCGCTGAGCTGGTGGTACGCGTCGTTCGAGCCGCCCCAGATCTCGTACACCGTGTTCTCGCTCAGCCCGATCGCGTTGTAGCCGTGCTGCCAGAACGCCCAGTGGTCGGAGACCAGGTTGGGGTCGACGTGGACCTGGGTCGCGAGCGGCGTATAGGCGGCGTACTGACCCGCCAGGTACTGCGCAAGCCACTCTGAGGGTCCGTCGCTCTCGATGTCCAGGTCGTAGTCCGGGTCGGGGTCCTGATTGTCGAAACCGGGGTGCAGGATCATGTCCAGGTTGATGGCGGCGACGATGTTCTCGCCGTTGAACTGGGCCTCGTGGGCGTAGGCACTGCTGCCGACCATCCACTGCTCCTCGCCGGAGAACGCGATAAAGCGGATGGTGCCCTCGAACTGGTACTGCGACAGGATGCGCGCCGCCATCAGCACCGCTGCGGTCCCGCTGCCGTCGTCGTCACAGCCCGGGGCGTGGTATTGATCGGCGGCGTGGTAGGTGTCGTAATGGCCGCAGATGACGTAGATATCCTCCGGCCGCGTGGTGCCGGGCAGCTCGGCGACCGCGTTCGGGCCGTAGGCGGGGTTATAGACTGGCAGCGTGGCATTGAGCCCGAACGACGTGAATTGGCTCTGCAGCCAACTGCTGGCCACCTGGATGTCCTGGCCGAACGAGTAGCGATTCGTCAGGTAGTAAGGCGGGTTGCCCGGTATGGGGTCAACCCCCGTCAATACCCGCAAGTACGATTGATACTCGCCGATGGAGGTCTGATTGATGATGTCCTCGACCTGGTCAGCGGCGGCAGCGCCGATGAACAAGGCCGCCACCACGAGGGGCCCAACCCGCTGCAGTGCGATGCGCATACTCAACTCCCGTCCCCCGCTCAGAACGCGTCCGTGTACTCCCACCGAGTTATATGCCCCGCTTTTCGACCAGGTCAACCCGGCCCATCAGAGCCCGCAGCGCGAGCGACGGGCCATGTGGGTCTCGTGTCCGTGCGGCGTACGCCAACAAGCCCGACGTCGAGCTAAGCCTTGGCAGCCTCCTTCGGTCCAGCCACGGTCACGCGGGAGATGCCCTCGCCGCGGGGCAGCGCGATCGGTGCCGGCGTGACGTGCCAGATGCGCTCGGCATACTCGCGGACCGCGCGGTCACTGGAGAAGTGGCCCATCCGCGCGATGTTGAGGATCGCGGCGCGGGTCCACGCCGGCGGGTCGCGCCACAACGCGTCCACGCGGTCGTGGGCCTGCACGTACGACTCGATGTCCGCCATCAGCAAGTAGTAGTCGGGTTCCTGGGTCAGCCATTGTCGAACCGCACCGAAAAGCGTCGGGGTCTGCGGGCTGAACGCGCCTTCCGCAATCGCGTCGAGCGCCCGCTGCACGGCGGCATTGCCGAAGTAGGTCTCCCACGGGCGATGCTGCGGACGCCGCTGGGCGGCTTCCTCGGCGGTCAACCCGAAGAGGAAGAAGTTCTCGGCGCCGACCGCATCGCGGATTTCGATGTTCGCCCCGTCCAGGGTGCCGATGGTGAGCGCGCCGTTCAGGGCAAACTTCATGTTGCCGGTGCCGGAGGCTTCGGTGCCCGCGGTCGAAATCTGCTCGGACAGATCGGCCGCGGGAATGATCTGCTCGGCCAGCGTGACGCCGTAATTCGGCACGAACAGCACGCGGAGCTTGTCGTTGACGCGCGGGTCGTGGTTGACCGTGCGGGCCACGTCGTTGATGAGCTTGATGATGAGCTTGGCGCGGGTGTACGCCGGCGCGGCCTTGGCCCCAAAAATGACCACGCGCGGGACGAGGTCGGCCTGCGGCTGCTGCAGGAGGCGCTGGTAACGGATGACGACGTGCAGCAGGTTCAAGAGCTGCCGCTTGTATTCATGCAGCCGTTTGACCTGCACGTCGAACAGCGCCTCAGGGGAGACCGTGACCCCCGTCCGCTTGTGCAGCCAGCTCGCCAGGCGGCGCTTGTTCTCGTGCTTGATCGTCCGGATTTCGGCCTGAAACTCCGGGTCGTCGGCATAGCTCTCCAGCCCCCGAAGCTGAGTGAGGTCCGTTATCCATCCGGCACCGACCCGCTCCGTGATGGCCGCGGCCAAGTCCGGATTGCAGGCCAGGAGCCAGCGCCGCGGCGTGACGCCATTGGTGACGTTGGTGAACTTCTCCGGCCACAGCTCGGCGAAATCGGGGACGACACGCGTGCGGAGCAGACTCGTGTGTAGCGCGGCCACGCCGTTGACTGTCTGGCTCCCCACAATGGCCAGGTGGGCCATCTGGACGGCCTGGACGGGGCCTTCCTGCACCAGCGACAGGCTCTGGCGGCGGCCGAGATCCCCCGGCCAGCGCCGCTGGACCTCGCCGTCGAGAAAACGCTGGTTGATCTCGAAAATGATTTGCAGGTGCCGCGGCAGCACACGCCGCATCAGCGACACGGGCCACTTTTCCAGCGCCTCGGACAGGAGCGTGTGATTCGTATAGGCGAATGTGGCGCGGATCAGCTCCCAGGCACGCTCCCACGGCAAGCCGCGCTCGTCCACCAGGATGCGCGTCAGCTCCGCAATCGCGAGCGCCGGGTGCGTGTCGTTGAGCTGGATCGCGACGTGGTCCGGGAACGCCTCGAAGGTGTCGTGCTTCTTCTCGTAGCGGCGGATCACGTCGCTGAGCGTGCAGGCGACGAAGAAGTATTGCTGCGTCAGGCGTAGCTCGCGCCCGGCGTCGGTCTCGTCGCTCGGGTAGAGCACCTTGGTGATCGTCTCGCTCAGGGCCTGTTCGCGGACGGCCTCCACGAAGCCGCCGCGATTGAACGCGGCCAGGTCGAACTCCGCCGACGCGCGGGCCGACCACAGCCGCAGCAGATTCACCGTGTGGGAGCCATACGCCACGATGGGGATGTCGTAGGGCAGGCCGATCACCATGCGGTAGCCCCGCCACGCCGGCCGGTAATGCCCGTCCGCATCCGTGTGCTCCTCGACGTGCCCATACAGCCGCACTGGGCAGGCGAACTCGGGGCGCGGAATCTCCCACGGCGAGCCCAGGCGCAACCAATGGTCCGGCCGCTCGATCTGCCAGCCCTGCACGATCTCCTGCTGAAAAATGCCGTACTCGTAGCGCAGGCCGTACCCGTACACCGGCAGGGCCAGGGTCGTGGCGGAATCCAGGTAGCACGCGGCCAGCCGCCCGAGACCGCCGTTGCCGAGTCCGGCGTCCGGTTCCAGCCCGCAGATTGGCCCCAGGTCGACGCCGAGCTGCGCCAGCCGCTCGCGGCAGGCATCATAGAGCCCGAGGCAGACGAGGTTGTTCCGCAGCAGGCGGCCGAGCATGTATTCAAGGGAGAGGTAGTAGACCCGCTTGACATCCCGCTCGTGATACGTGTGCTGGGTGGCGATCATGCGGTCGACGATCTGGTCGCGGACCGCCAGGGCCAGGCTGACGTACTGATCGTAGGGCTGGGCGGTCTCCCAGGCCTCGCCTTGGGTGAAGCGGAGGTGTTGGAGGAAGCGGTCCAGCAGCGTGTCAATCGGGGACGCGGCGGCGCGTTTCTGCGAAACGCGCGATACTCGCTTGCTCATGTCGCCATGACCTCGTCATTGCCCCGGTGAAGCCCAAGGGGCCGGCACCGCGCGCCGGCCTGCTCCTGGCGAGCAGTCTGCACCGGTTGACTCCGCACCGCAAGGTACGCCGGCGGACAATCAGTGACTACGCGGGGACTGGACGGCGGCGGCCAGTGCGTTCATACCGGCCGCGGTATCTGAACGAGGCGGTCGCTCAGGGCGCGGCCGATGTGGTTGGGCCGTGCGCCCGGGTCGGTTATACTACCAAATGCCATGATTGGGGCGGCCGAGCTGAGCGACGAGACCGTGCGTGCAGCCGTAGAGGGCTCGCCCACCGAGCGTGCGCACCTGATGACCGTGGTGGAGCCGCAGGTACGGCTCATGGTGCTCGCGCGGCTGAGTACAACGCCGGCGCGCTTCCACGCCGTCGACGAGGTTGCGCAGCAGGTTCTGCTCGGCCTGACCGCGGGCCTGCAGCGGCTGGAGAATCAGACTGTAAACGGGCTGAACGCCTTTGTGTCCGGGATCGTGATCCGCCAGGTGGCCCTGAGCATCAAGGAGGGGATCGCCCGGAAGGGGCCGGGCATGGCCTCGCTCGATTCGACGGCCAGCGGACTCTCGCGCACCGGTCCGCTGTGGCAGTTCCTCTCGGCTTCGGGCATGTCACCACGGACGGTGGTCGAACGGGCTGAGCAACTGAACAGGCTGATGATCGAGTTGGGACAACTGAAGCCGGCGTACCGCGACGTGATCACGCTGGCGTTCTTTGACCAACTGCCGATGGATGACATCGCCCGGCGGATGGACATCTCGCGGGCCGCCGCGTCCATGCTCCTGTTGCGGGCGGTGCGAACGCTGCGGCGGAACATGACCGGCTCCAGCCAGACCGGGGCGAGCGATGAACCCTGCGAAACCTGACATCCCGTCGGAGCTCGCGGACCAGGTGGACAGCGCATTGCGCGCCTTTCGCCGGGGTGACACGAGCGCATTGGAGCACCTGCTGGCGACCGAGACGGAAGCCGGCGAGCCTGGCCTGGGTGAGATGTTCGAGGGGGTGCACGCCACGCCGGAGGCCGGGCTGACGAGCTCCTCCAGCGTGCCCGGCTACCGGATCATCGGGGAGATTGGCCGGGGGGGGATGGGCGTGGTCTACGAGGCCGAGCAACAAGATCCGCGGCGGAGGGTCGCCCTGAAGGTCCATCACGGCGTAGCCGCCGATGAGTATCACCTCAAGCTGTTCCGCCGCGAAATCCAGACGCTGGCCCGCCTCGAGCACTCGGACATTGCGACCATTTTCGAAGCCGGGCAGACCGCGGCGGGGCAGCACTTCTTCACGATGGAACTGGTGAACGGGCGCCCGCTGAACGTCCACCTGCGTGACGCGGCGCTCGCCTGGCGCGACCGCTTGGCGCTGTTTCTGAGGATGTGCGCTGCAGTCAACTACGCGCACCAGCGCGGCGTGATTCATCGCGACCTCAAGCCCTCGAACATCCTCGTGGACGCCGCCGGGAATCTGAAGATCCTGGACTTCGGGCTCGCCCGGATCCTCGACGAGAGCGGCCAGGCCACGACCATCACGACCGAGGTCGGCCGAATCGTGGGCACCGTACCCTATATGAGCCCGGAGCAGGCCGCCGGACTGCCGGGCGCGGTCGATGTGCGCAGTGACGTCTATGCGCTCGGCGTGATGCTGTATGAGCTGCTCACCGGGCACCTGCCGTATGATCTACAGAACGTTCGGCTGCACGAGGCCACCCGCATCATCATGCACGAGCCGCCGCGCCGGCCCAGCACCATTGCGCGACATGTCCGCGGCGATCTGGAGACCATCGTGCTCAAAGCGCTCGAGAAAGAGCCGGCCCGGCGCTACCAGAGTGCGGCGGCGCTGGCCGAGGATATCGCGCGCTGCCTGCGTGGCGAGCCGATCGAAGCGAAGCGGGACAGCACGTGGTACGTGCTGCGCAAACAGCTACGCCGGCACCAGGTGCCGGTGCTGGTCACGGCGTTGATCGTGCTGGGGAGTATCGCGGCCGCCATGGTGGCCAGCTCGGGGTGGCGCCGGGCGACGCAAACGGCCACGCGGCTGCAGGAGGTGCTCGAACAGCGCGACTTTGCGCTGACCATGCTGCCCGTGGACCAGCTCGACGTGCTCGCGGCGCAGTACCGCGAGCGCGGGGAGGTGGCGGCGGCCGAGCGCTGCGAACGACTGGTGTGCGAGATTCGCGCGAATCGCCTTGCGCCGTTCGCGACCGCCCCGCTCCTGGAAGTCAGCTTGCATCGTGGGAAAACCGCCCAATCGGTCGGCATTCTCGGGTTGACCGTCCTGGAAGCCCGCTGTGACGACGACACGCGTGTGCATGCCAAGCTGCCCGAGCCGGCCTATTGCTACCTGCTCGCCCTGAATCCGGACGGCAGCGTGCAGTTGTGCTATCCGGCCGCCGAAACGACCGTGCCGCCAAAGGTGGACGATCTCGTCTTTCCGGCGGGCGCCGGCGGGAAGGAATGGTATTTCGGGCTGACGGAAGGCGCCGGCCTCCAAGGTTTCGTGTTGCTTGCGTCGCGGGAGCCTCTGCCGCCGTACGCTCAGTGGAAGGCCCGGCTGGGCGCCTTGCCCTGGCAGCCGGTGCAGGCGGACGGCGTCTGGCGTTTTGATGGCCAGCAGTTTGCCGTGCAAGGCGGCGAGCGCGGCACGCTGCGCGAGCGGGCAACGCCGCCGCCACCCTTCGCGGCGACATGCGAGTACTTTTGGCATGCGCCGGGTGTGAGCGCAATTCAGGCGGTGGCCTTTCCGGTGGAGGCGGCCGACGCACGCGGGCCGCAACCGGACGACCGTCGGGCCGTGCCGCCGGATGCACATCGGCCTTGACCGTTCACCACCTCAAGGTAGCGTCGGCCCTCCCGGCGCGCCGGGGCCGACGTCGGTGGTCTGAAGATGCAAAGAGAGGAGTTTGAACCATGCGCGCCATGTCCCCCCGTTCTGCAATCGTTGTTGTGATTTTGGTGGCAGGTTGGCCGGCCTTCGGAGTGCTCGGCAGCGCCGCCCAACAGCCGAACCCCGCGCCGCAGCCAGGGGCCACGTCGGGCGCCGGGACTACCTCGCAGCCGACGACGGCCCCCGAGCGGTTCATGAGCGACGAGGAGTTCCTGAAGATCGGGCAGGAGTTCGACCTGGACGCTTTCATCAAGAGCCTGAACCCGCCCACGATCGAGGAGATCCTCAAGAGTCTGGAGCCGATCCCGACACTGGAGCAGATCCTCGACGATCTCAAGCATCCGGAGCGCCGGCCAAAGCCGCCGACGCTGCCGGAGGACGTGGCAAGGCAAGTCGAGGAGTTGGAGAAACGCATCGAGGAGCTGAAGCAGAAGGGGGCGCTCGGCCCGGACACGCAGGCGCAGGAACAGGCGTTGGACGAAGCCGTCCGGCTGGCCGAGCAGGTCGTGAAACTGCGTACTGTCGCCGGGCAGCCGGCGGATTGGTACGAGGTGGCCGACGCGCGCCAGCTTGTCGAGACACTCAAACACACGCGCGGACTGCCGAACGCTGACCGCACGCAATGGGCGGCAGCAGCCGTGCGGGATTCCGAACGCAGCGCGCTCCGCAGACGGGGCGAGTATAAGCGCGCGACAGGGGTCGCCCGGTCTCAACTCGCGATCTACCGTCGCCTCTTCCCCGGCGACCACCCCGACGTGGCAGGCTACCTGCACAACGTCGCATTTGCGATTGTCGTCGAAGGCGGGTCACGGGCGGAGGCCGAGCCGCTCTCCTGCGAGGCGCTGGCGATGCACCAGCGACTCTTCCCCGGCGACCATCCCGGCGTGGCGCAGATCCTGAGCAACCTCGCGACCGTCCTCCGGGCCCGCGGAGCGCTGGCGGAAGCTGAGGCGCTCTTTCGCGACGCGCTGGCGATGCGTCAGCGCCTCTTCCGCGGCGACCATCCTGACGTGGCGCAGGGCCTGAACAACCTCGCGGTTGTCCTCGACGACCGCGGCGCGCTGGCCGAGGCCGAATCGCTCTACCGCGAGGCGCTGGCGATGGAAAAGCGGCTCTTCCTCGGCGACCACCCCGACGTGGCAAATGGCCTGAACAACCTCGCGTACGTCCTCCAGGTCCGCGGGGCGCTGGCGGAGGCCGAGCCGCTGTTCCGCGAGGCGCTCGCGATGCGGCAGCGGCTCTTCCCCGCCGACCACCCCGACGTGGCAATAAGCCTGAACAACCTCGCAGATCTCCTCAGGGTCCGCGGGGCGCTGGCGGAGGCCGAGCTGCTCTCGCGCGGCGCGCTGGCGATGAAAAAGCGGCTCTTCCTCGGCGACCACCCCGCTGTGGCTCTCGGCCTGAACAACCTCGCGGTTGTCCTCCACGACCGCGGCGCGCTGGCCGAGTCCGAATCGCTCTACCGCGACGCGCTGGCCATGCGGCAGCGGCTCTTCCCCGCCGACCACCCCGACGTGGCAATAAGCCTGAACAACCTCGCGGGCATCCTCCGGGCCCGTGGGGCGCTGGCTGAGGCCGAGCTGCTCGTCCGCGACACCCTGGCAATGCGTCAGCGGCTCTTCCCCGGCGACCATCCCGACGTGGCAACCAGCCTGAACAACCTCGCGCTTATCCTCTATGACCGCGGGGCGCTGGCCCAGGCCGAGCCACTGTGTCGCGACGCGCTGGCGATGTTGCAGCGACTCCATCACGAAGACCATCCGTACGTGGCGACTAACCTGATCCACCTCGCGACCATCCTCAAGGACCGCGGGGCGCTGGCCGAGGCCGAGCCGCACTACCGCAACGCACTGGCGATGTACCGGCGGCTCTTCCCGGGCGACCATCCCTACGTGGCCAGTAGCCTGAGCAACCTCGCCGGCGTCTTGAAGGACCGCGGGGCGCTGGCGCGGGCCGAGCCGCTCGACCGTGAGGCCTTCGAGATGAGCGAGCGCCTGCGCGCGCAGATTATCGGGGGAGAGCAGGAGCGGGCCGCGTTCGCGGCCAAGCTCCGCCTCAGTGCCCGCGCGCATGTTTACGCCAACCTGCTAGCTCAACTCCATCGCGACGCCGAGGCGCTGGGAATCCTCGAACGCGGGCGTGCTCGGGCAGCACTGGACCTGCTCGAACGTTCGGGCCGCGACTTGGTGGCCGAGGCCACCGCCCTCGGGGATACGGAGCGCTCGCAACGACTCGCCGAAGCACAGGCCTCCGAGCAAGGGACCCAGATTGATCTCAATTCGGCCGAGGCGCTGCTGGCCGGGCGGCGCAAGGAGCGCGACGCACTGGAGAAGCGGGACGACCTCGACGCCGAAGCCAAGGCGCGCCAATCCGCCGCGTACGACCAGCAGATCGCGGCGCTGGTCGATGAGGTCAAGCAGAAGCGCCAGGCGCTGACCCAGGCCGGTGGCACCGTGCTGAATGAACTGCGCGGGCTGTTCCCCGCCGGCCAGGCGCTGACCACTGAGGAAATCCTCTCCGGTCTTGCGCCGGACGAAGCCATCGTTAGCTTCGGGTGGAGCGAGGATAGCGTGCTGGTGGCCACGGCAACAAGTGGCAAGACGGGCGCGGCGATTGTGGCGAAGGACAAGGAAGCCGCGAAACGGCTCAGCGAATTGGCCGGCCAGGTTCGAACCGCGCTGGCCAACCGGCCGAGTGCCGGAAGCGACTTGGATCCGGCGGTGACGCGCGAATTGGCGACAACCCTGTTGCCGGAGCCCGTACGCGCGGCGATCGCCGACGCCCACCGACTGGTCGTCCTGCCGGACGGTCCGCTGAACGACATCCCGCTGGAGGTCCTGGCCGAGGCCGAGCCGAGTTTGGCGCTGGCCGACAAGACCATCGTGTATGCCCCGTCCGCGACGGTGTACCTGGATCGCGTGAAACGCGGAAGGGCACTCGCCGGCAAGGCGGCCGACTCTGTCCTCGTGCTCGGCGACCCGGTTTTCGACCGCGGGCGCGAGAAGCCGACGTATCCCGGGCAGGGCGTGCTCATTGCTGCCGCAGTGGAAGGTGGCAACGCCGCCAAGGCCGGGCTGAAGCGTGGTGACGTGTTGCTGCGTTATGACGAGCAAACGCTGGACGAGCAGACGCCGCTGCCCAAAGCGATCGGCGCCGTCAACGAGGCCATTCAGAAGGGGGACCGGCCGGCAGATCAAGCGGTCAAGATCACGTACTGGCGCGACGGCCAGGAAGCCCAGGCCGAGTTGCCGCCGGGCAAGCTCGGCGTACAGGTTCGCCCCGGCAACCCGGCCGATGGCCTGCGCTCCATGGCGCTTCTCGACCGTGGGTTTGACGCGGTGGCAGCCCAGGCCAACGCGCTCGACCAGGTGCGACTCTTTGGCGGCGCTCTGCCACCTCTGCCCGGCACGCGTCGTGAGGCTGAGGCGATCGCGGCGCTGTTCCAACACGCGGGCGCTGGACGAGTGGCCGATTCCGCCACGCCGAGCGGCCCGACCGTCCGGCTGCTCCTCGACGAGCAGGCCACACTCGCCAACCTGACGGAACAGGCGCCGGGCGTACGTTACCTGCACCTGGCCACGCACGGCCTGATGGGCAGTGCCGAGCGGCCCTACGACGCCAGCCTCGCGCTGACGCAGCCCCAAGAGCCAACGCCGGAGGACATCGGCTTTCTTCGCCTCCAGGACTTGATCTCGAAGTGGGCCGGGCGGCTCAACGAATGCGAGTTGGTCGTGCTCAGCGCCTGCGATACGCAGCGCGGCGTGCGACAGGGCGACAGCGTCATGTCACTGCCGCTCGGGTTCTTCTTTGCCGGCGCGCCTACCGTCGTGGCGAGTCTGTGGAAGGTGGACGACACGGCGACGGCGCTGCTGATGCAGCGCTTCTATGAGAATCTGGTGGGAAGTAGCCACGGAGCCACGCAGCCACGAAGCCACGAAGGGGAGCCCGGCGCGCCGATGTCCAAGGCGGAGGCGCTACGCGCGGCCAAGCTCTGGCTGCGCAATCTGACGGCGGACGAGGCCTTGGCCCTGGCCGCTCAGCTCCCTGGCAGCCAGGACCGCGGGACCGTACGTGAAGGACCGGCCACCGAAGAGCCGTCCTCCGCCGATCATCCCTACGCTGCACCGTACTACTGGGCTGCGTTCATTTTGCTGGGCGACCCCGATTGAATCGCATGCGGCCCGCGTGGCATGAGCGGGACCGCAGCGCGGCCCCGGACCGCGTGGCAGCGTGAGCGCTTCCGGGGCGGCTCGCGGTCTTCCCCGGCCACTGCATCCAGCGTAACATGCCGCCGGGCGTCGCGGAGTTGCCGATAAGGTTTCCCGAGCGGAACAAAAGCCGCTAGACAATCGGTCGGGCGATGCGACCTGCACGAGCTGGAGAGAACATGAACGCCGTCATCCAGGGAATCGTTGGGCGTGAGATTCTGGATTCGCGGGGCAACCCCACCGTCGAGGCCGAAGTCACGACCGAGCAGGGCACGTTTCGCGGGGCCGTGCCGTCTGGCGCTTCCACGGGTACGTTCGAGGCGGTGGAGAAGCGCGACGGTGGTTCTCGTTACGGCGGCAAGGGCGTCCTGGGGGCGGTTCAGGCGGTCAACACGACCATAGCCCAGGCGCTGCGCGGCATGTCGGTCGCCGACCAGGCGCAAGTGGACAACCGTTTGCGCGAGCTCGACGGCACGCAGAACAAGGGTAATCTCGGCGCGAACGCGATCCTGGCGGTATCCATCGCGGCGGCCAGAGCCGGCGCCAGCGCGCATGGGACACCTCTGTATTCTTACCTGGCCAGATTGGCCGGGGCCAAGGGCCTCACGCTGCCGATTCCCCAGATGAACGTCATCAACGGGGGTAGACATGCGGGCATCGAGCACGACATCCAGGAGCATCTGATTCTGCCGATCGGCGCCCCGACCTTCCGCGAGGCCATCCGCATGTCGTGCGATGTGTACCATGCGCTAAGCAGGGTGATCGAGGCGAAATGCGGCGTCATGGGGATTCATCTGGGCGATGAAGGCGGCTATGTGCCGCCGGTGGACAACGTCGGCGACCGCCTGAAGCTGATCCAGCAGGCGATCGAGAAGGCCGGCTGTGCCGGAAAGGTGTTCATCGCGCTGGACTGCGCGGCGTCCGAATTCTACCGGGACGGCAAATACCATATTCGCAACCGTACCATGACCTCGAAGGAGCTGGTTGGCTTCTATGAGGAGCTGGTCGATCGGTACAACCTCGTGTCCATCGAGGACGGCATGCAAGAGGAGGATTGGGAGGGCTGGACCCTGATGACGCAGCGGCTGGGGAAGAGAATCCAGCTCGTCGGGGACGACCTGTTCGTCACCAACGTGGACCGGATCCGCCGCGGAATCGCGGAGCACTCGGCCAACGCCCTCCTGCTCAAGGTCAACCAGATCGGCTCCGTCACGGAAGCGATCGCGGCCGGCGTCTTGGCGGTGAGTAGCGGGTGGGGAGTCGTCCTGTCGCACCGCAGCGGCGAGACCGAGGATACGTTCATCGCCGATCTCGCCGTGGGGATGGACGCCAACCAGGCGAAATTCGGAGCGCCCGCCCGGACCGATCGCACCGCCAAGTACAACGAGCTGCTGCGGATTGAGGAGCGCCTTGGGGATCAGGCCGCCTATGCGCGGTTTGCGTTCACGGAGCGCGCCAAGGCGAAATAGAGGCGCGCAGATGCCCGCGGACCGCCTCCGGATTCAGCGTTGTCCCCGACTGGAGGACGGCCGGATGATCCTGGCGTTCTCCGGCTGGATGGACGGGGGCGACGTCTCGACCGGCACGGTCGAATGGCTGGTCCGCACGCTGGACGCCGCCGTTGTGGCCAGCATCGACCCGGAGGGCTTCTACATCTACAACTTCCCGGGGTCCATGGAAATCTCCGCCCTGTTTCGCCCCGACGCCAAGATCGAAGATGGGCTGGTCACGGCGTACCAGCCGCCGGAGAACACGCTGTGGTGCAGTGAAGAGCAGCGGCTGGTGCTGTTTCGCGGGAAGGAGCCGAACCTCAATTGGAGCGACTTCGCAGACTGCCTGTTTGAGTTTGTGGCCCAGGCGCGGATTTCCACGCTCTATTTCGTGGGCAGCGTCGCCGGCGTCGTCCCGCACTCGCGCGACCCGCGGCTGACGAGCACCGTGTCCGACAAAGCGCTCAAGCCGGTCTTGAGCCAGTACGGCGTCAGCTTTACGAGCTACGCGGGGCCGGCGAGCTTCTCCACGCAACTGCTCGGCCAGGCGCGCAGCCGCGGCGTACAAATGGCGAGCCTGGTCGCCGAGATTCCCGCCTACATCCAGGGCACGAATCCGAAGTGCATTGAGGCCGTAGTGCGGAAGCTGGCGGCCATTCTGGGCGTGCAGCTTCCGCTCGGCGAGCTGCGCGAGTGGAGCGCGACCTGGGAAGACCGGCTCAACGAGATCCTGGAGCGGAAGCCCGACCTGGCCAAACACATCCGCAAGCTGGAAGAGGACTACGACAACGAGGTCTTCGACACGCAGATGGGCGACCTCAAGGAGTGGCTCGAGCAACAGGGGATTCGGGTGGACTAGAGAAAAAAACGTCCTTCAGGCATTGGCCAAGCCGGGACGACAAGTGAGATGGCAAGCGACAACGGATTGCGGAAGCGGTGTCCCACGTGGGCGGTCGGTGCTGCGTGCTTGCGGGACGCCCGAGCCGGGATGCGCACTGCCTCGCATCACTACTGAGTTTTTGCCGGCGAAGCCCAAGTGACTGAGACCTCTCGGGGGCGCGAGGCGTAAGGACGCAGTCGGAAAAAGGGTCGGGAGTCTTGTCGTCCGGGCGAGAGCATGGGCAACCGCTGACTTCAAGGGTGGGCCCCCCACTGGCGTGGGGGGTTCGGAAACTGGCCCGCTCGTTCCGGCCGCTGCCTGCGCTCTCCCGCGCGGCCATTGTCACGTTATCACCTTTTCACGTTCTTACTTTTTCACGTCCCCCGTTGCAGCTCCCCAAAGTCCGCCAGGTCCACATCCCCGTCCGTGTCCACATCCGCCGGCGCGCAGCCGGGGGCGGCGGCCCCATCGGGGCCGGTCATGCAGCCGCCGAACACACCGAGGTCGGCGGCGTTGATGTTCCCGTCGCCGTCCAGGTCGGCCAGCCGGTGCCCGACGGCCACGACGGCGTGCGGGTAGTCAGCCGCCGGTATCTGCGTGATCTGTCTCAGGGCCGTTTGCTCCGCCGACGAGAGGGCCGCCTTGAACGCGCAGCCGAGGCCGAGCGCGCCCGCCTGCGCCAGAATCCCGCCCGCCACGAACCCGGTTTCCAGCCTTTGATACCAGGTGTTCAGGCCGGTCAGCGTCAGGCACAGCACGAAGTAGCAGGGCGCCGCGGGCAGGTCGGGCAGCGCCTGCCGCACCTGGTCCCGCACGTCGGCGTTTTGCACGAGCTCGAGCCGGTGATCCCGCGTCGCGAGGTTGGTGCCCACGCGGTTGCAGTAACGCGAAACCTTATTGTTGACGATGTAGATGCGGTTCGTCAGGAAGTATTCCGCTACCCACGACGGCACGGTCAGGCCGGCCCGATTGTTGGCGGTCATGTGCGGCGTGCAGCCGTAGCCCGCCCAGAGGATTTGGGACAGCCGTTGCGGCGTGAGGTCGAGGTCGGTGCGGAACTGGTCCCGCAGGTGCAGGCTGGCGAGCACTTCCTCCAGATGGTCCAGGCCGTCGGTCGCGGGGTTCGGCAGGGACCCGTCGGACGACACGGCCACAAGCTGGGTGGTCAGGCCGGTAACGGTGTTGATCCCAAAGTTGAGGTCCTGTATTTGCGGGCAGCTCGCCACCTGGTTCGACGTGCCCGTCCACAGCGAGACGGAGGCCCACAGCGCCAGGACGTACGAGACTCCCGCGTCGAAATCCCGCTCCCGGTCATAATTGATCCGGAACGCGTTGGTGACCGTCTCGCTGGAGTAATATTCCAGCGAGTGGTCCTCCGGGTGATAGATGTACCTGCCGGTGTGGTCCTTGAACCAGATCGTCCGGAAGCTCCCGGTGACCGGGGCTCTGCCAGCCGCGAACAGGACGTTCGAGATTTGCTGCGCGGTCGCCGTTCCCGTCAGCCCGGAGTGGCGGCAGACGCGGCTGTTCATGCAGATCTCGGCGGAATGGCCGGTGACGATCGGCGGCACGAGCGCGACCCGCTCCGCGGCCCGCGCGCTGCGGCTGCCGAGGACCCCGCTGACGGCGAACCCGCCCAGCCCGAGGGCCGCGGTCTTGCAGAACCGCCTCCGGCTCATCGCGCCGCCGTCGTTTCCCACGCCTCTTCGCTCTGTGCTCATGGCGCTCCTCCTGGACCGGGGCCTTTCTCCAGGGCCGCCGCGTCCTGGTTCATGGTACCACTTTCGACGGCCCTCCGTTAAGCACAAAACCATGCTGCGGGTGCCCCGCACCAGCGCGTCATGTGGCGGCGCGGCGCCGCTGGCCGGTTCGGGCGGCGGTGAAGATTCGCGCAGCTTCGTTGGGCGTGCCGGCAGGATCGCGGCGACTTCGGTCAGACGCTGCTCGAGTTTGAGACGTGCAGGATCGGTGGGATCGAACACGTCGCGGCGCGTGGCCATCGGCATCTCTCCGTGCGGACGATGCCCATCCCGGCGCGCCGGGAACCTTCGCTTCGCCACCGGTGCGCTGTCTGGCCGGATCGGGCCAGCGCTGCCCGCTACTCGTCACATACGGGGCGAGTTAAACAAACAGTGCGATGGACGACAATCTCGTCTCAGCCTTCGGATGCACCGACCCATCCAAAGGCCCGGCTGTGTCCAACGCACTGTAAGACAATCTCAGGCGGACTCAGCAGCGGAGAGGATCTGACTCTTGATGATGCTCACCATTCGTCGATCTCGAGTGACGAATCCCCCGCCTGTAGCGCGCTCCTCCAGCGCTTCTGTCTCGAGCAGAAACAATACGGCCGCGGGCTGCCCGCCATCCTTCGCGAACATGATTGCGGGGATCGACGTACTGCCGCGAAGCGAAAATGCCTCGTTCCCACTCAGGTACTCTTCAAGTCTACGTATATCTTCTCGATACCGGTTGAGCACGCCCTTCACGTCCCCATCCTCAAGTGGAGCCTCCTTCTGAATCCACCCCTCATGAGCGGCTCTCTAACTATCATACTTCAAGACAGCGCGCAAGAACCGTAGTAGCTCACCCTCAGCGGCTGTCGGATCATAAATAACTACGGTGGTCGGCATCCTTTTGGACGCCCTGACCCAAAGCAGTTTTGCAACCTCTGACCTGTCCTGGCCAATTTGGCCAGCCGTACACCTGACCGGGAACCCCAAGTCCGCGCCAAACCAGAGCCAGTAGCACATGAGATAAACTGAATCTCCTGCTTGCTCAGCCTCGGTCATTAGGTCGCGAATGCAGTCGTTGACGTCCTCGACTATCGGCAGTGTCCCAAGGACCTTCGCATCCAGTTCTCGTGCAAGCTCCTCGTTAGCCTCGAGCAATTTCCTCTGCTCGCCAATTTGCTCACTCTGACGTGCTGCGATGACCAGCATCACAACCAAAGCTGTCGCGCCGACCAAAACGCCGACTGCGCTCGCAACGAATCCCGCAAGACCCCAGTCCATTGCTCGCTCAATCCCTTTGCATGCGCAGTAGGAATAGCTGCATCCACGGAAGCTTGACCCTGATGAATGGTTCATACCGTAACCGCGCGGCTCGGGCGAGAGGGCCAAGCTTTATGTGGTCAGCGTCAGAGATGCACAAGTACACTTCAGCGCCCGGACCGTTCAGCCGGTCGGGGACGCCCCGCATGAATTCCTTGATTAGGGCCAGATCCTTGTCGTAAAAGGCCCGTTCGAGCAGGTCTCGCGGCTCTCCGTTGGTGAAGGGAAGGTCGGCGAAGACAAGGTCAAACAATTCGCCTCGTTCCAATGGCTCGAACAGGCTACCCTGCCGGAACTCCGTGCGACGCGCTACACCCAACGCCTTCGCGTTCCCAGCCGCATCGTTGACCGCGTGCTCGTTGATGTCTATTCCGACCACTCGGTCGGCTCCGGAAGAACCAACCGCGCTCGCGAAAATCCCCGCACCGCATCCGACGTCCAAGATGCGCTTGTTCGTAAACAGGGGTAGGCTCGATAGTGCGAAGCTTAGGTATCCAGATGGAGCAATGAACGGAGAGAAGACTTGTGGCGAGATCGACACCCGTCGCCCAAGATAGACGTGCTCCTCAGAGCCCGTGCGGTCTCGATGAGCCTGCACGATCTCACGAACTTTGTCAGCAGTGGCTGCTTTCATACTGGTCGCCCCTCATCAGCAACGAGTCGTGGGCCAAGAAACGCTCTGTTCAGATACATGAACGGAATGTCAACGATTGCGACGAAGTACTTTGTGCAGAACTGGCCGACCATTAGTGGCCACAGGGGGAGATCTGTGCCAGCGAATGCCAGAGTCACAAACACGACGGTATCAACCGTCAGAGATGGAATGCTGCTGAATACATTGCGTATCCACAGGTGCCGCCCCTTTGTGATGCGGCGGAGCGCAGCGAAGAGCCACGCATCGAGGTTCTCGCTGACCAAGAATGTGATCCAACTGGCAAACGTAATGCGAGGGACTACTCCTAGGAGTGAACTCCATGCTTGCTGGTTACCCCAGAATGGTGCTGGTTCCAGGCGCCCGCCGATGTATAGGAAAACCACCATCGCCACTTGCGTGACGAAAGTGACGAAGATCATTCGATGAACCTCGTGTCTGCCGAACTTCTCGTTTACGATGTCGGTGATAAGGAACGTCACCGCGAAGACGAGCACAGCAGCCGGTGCTGTGACCTTGAATACGACGAAGTCGTAGAGGGCGATCTTGGCCGCCATGATCTGGCTTAAGGCGGCGAACAGCACGTACAGGGCAACGAGGCCGTCCGATCGCTGCGTTTTGCGAGCATAGAGCGCCCCGGCTACCGTAAACGCCGATATCACAATGGCGGCTAGAATGACCAACATCGCACGCTCCGGTTCGGCTCGCCTTCGCTTGACCTGACCAGCGGGTAGTGGGAATCGCTCGCTGGTCTGAGCGCGACGAGTTGCGATTCATCGGCGTATTGTCTTCTCAGCCAGCTAGGAGGGCAAGTAGTGGGATGGGCTGTCATCGCTGCTTGAAATCCGGCCAAGCGTGCCGCGCGAGTTCCCGCAGCGGTTTCCTGGGAGGAAATCGTTCCGCGCCGAACTCGTGCGATCGAGAGGGTGCATCGGCCACGGGGCGCAAACGCCTCGGGTCGCTGATGCCCCGCCGCCTGTTAACTGCCTGGTCGGCTGTTAACGAGAGAAACGGAGAGCGCGGGGGCTATAAGGGCACCTGCGAAGGCGGACGGGCCCGCGAGCGGGCTTAGCACGCGCTCTCTGGCGGCCCCGAACCATCTACCCGTTGCCGTAAACCCTTGCAAATAGTCGCGATAAAACGAGCGACCCCGGGCGCTCTCTGACCCGCGGTTTCGCGTGAACTGGTCGGTCGCTCGTTTCGCGACCGTGAAGAAAGCTCCCCGAGTAGGACTCGAACCTACAACAATCCCGGCGCGCCGGGATTAACAGCCGGGGGGCCGGGCCGGTCGTCCGAGCAGGTGCTCTCGGATCCAGCGGGCGGATTTCATGGACTTGATCTGGCGCTCGCGGCGAACGGCCTCCGCGCGGGAGGCGCACGACTCGCTGTACACGAGCTGCCAGGGCCCCGGGTGTCGCTTGGTGTGCAGCGTCAAGCGGTCGGCGGGGTCGTTATGCTGCGCGAGACGCTGGGCCAAATCGGCCGTCTGCCCCACGTAGAGTTGCCCGCCGGGATTCTCAAGCACGTACACCGTGAAGGGCAAACTCCCCGAGTAGGACTCGAACCTACAACAACCCGGTTAACAGCCGGGTGCTCTACCGATTGAGCTATCGGGGACCAGGCACGCCACATCCGCGGCGGCACGCTATTCACCCATAACCTATAACAGACCGGGCCCCCAAGTCAACGCCGACGGCTGCGGGACTCAGGGGCTTCAGGGCCCCTCAGCCGCATGGCCCCCCCGGGGGCTGGCGGCTGACACAGCCGGGGCCGGCTGTGGCACATGCCGCGTTGACAAGGTGGGCCACGCAGCGTTAGGCTCGCTGAGCGTGGGGTTGATGGGACCATTTTGTGCAGATCACACGGCCGGTTCCGGCTCTGCCCACCCGCTGATGAAGGGCCGCCCTGCACACAGGAGTTCAAGGATGACAGCGCGAGAGAGTCGTGCGAACGCGTGGAACCGCCGCGCGTGCTGGGCGGCGACCGCTTTTCTGGCCGTCGTGATGGGTTGTCCGCCGGCACCGCCGGCGTCGCCCGGGGCCGGCACAGGTCAGGACTCAGATACGTTGCCGGACGCGTGCACGCCGCAGGAAACGGAGCCGAACCTGGTCGAGGTTCCGGACCCGCTCTCGGGCGACAACCCCACGTACAAGCTCATGCCGGCGGCGGTGCCGGCGCCGGGCGAATCGGTGCCCGACGCGCGCCTCGGGCTCGCCCAGACCCGCGTGACCGAGACCGCGGGTCTAAGACATGAGTATTCTCGTCATGACCCTTTCAACGCGGACCAGACGCTCCTCGTGCTCATGTACATCCCGGCGGGCGAATGGCGGGTCTATCGCACGCAGAGCCTGCCGTACGACGGGACCGGGAGGCTCGTCCGGACGCTGGACATGGAAGAGCCGCGCTGGGACCGCGCGGATCCCGATCTGATCTGGGGGCTGCAGGGCTTTCGGATCGTGACGCAGAACGTTCAGACCGGCGAGACGACGACCGTCAAGGATTTCACCGCAGACCCGACGGTCGGCCCGCTGATCGCCGCGCAGCCCGACCTGTATCGCATCACCACCAAGGACGAGGGGGAAGCCTCGACGGACCGGCGTTTCTGGGTTTTCATGATTCAGGGCGCGAACGAGGACTATCGGCCCAGATACATTGTCACCTGGGACCGGCAGACGGATCAGGTGCCCGGCCTCTACACGCTGCCGGCCGCGGAAGCGAACATCGATTGGGTGGGGATGTCGCCCAAAGGAACCTGGGTCCTGATTGGCGGGGATTTCGACAACGGCGGGAACCTGGCCGGGCTTACCTTGGCTGACCGGGAGCTCACTACTTTTCATCGCCTCGACTACACTACGGCGCACGCCGATGTCGGGCTGGACCGCGACGGCAACGAAGTGATCGTCATGCAGAACACGATCACCGATCGAGTCGACCTCATCCCGTTGGATCCCGCCACCCAACCGATCCTCGATGCCGGCACGGAATATGCTGGCACGAATCGCACACCGCTGGTACGCCTGTTCTACAATGCCGAGTCGCCGCTTGGGCTCAACAGCGGAGTGCACATCTCGTGCAACGTGCCCGGTTACTGCGTGATTTCGACCAACATCGCGCCCGATCTCCCGGAGCAAAACTGGCTGGACCGCTCGATTATCCTCGTCGAGCTGAACCGGCAAGAGCCGCGGGCGTTCTACCTGGCGAAGGTGTACGGCACGACTGGCGCCTACTGGGAGGAAACGCAAGCCAGCATCACCAACGACGGGGCCAAGGTCGTCTGGGCCACCAATTGGAATCAAGACGTGGGCCAGGAGAAGGTCTGGGTGACGGAGCTGGACATGCCGGCGGGGTGGAGCGACGCGCTGGGCGACTAGTGTCCTGACTTACAGGTTCATGTCATCGGTCGGGGACCGGCAAAGCTCCCCTGTGCCGTTTTTCCCTGCAAAGCTGGAGCTTTGCACTCCTTGCGCCGTGCCGTTTTTCCCTGCAAAGCTGGAGCTTTGCACGCCGATCAGGCCGCCGGGCTGGTCTTAGCCTCGGCCTCTGGCACTACGGGCTCGAAGCGCTCGCCATTGCCGCGGTGCTTGCCGCTGATCGCGTACTCGGTGGCCCGCACTTCCCGCAACACGGTGACCTTGATCTCGCCCGGGAAAGTGGCGACGTCTTCCTCGATCTTGCGGGCCACGTCGCGGGCGAGCTTCACGGACGAACGGTCATCCACATGCTCGGCGTCAACAATCACGCGCACCTCGCGCCCGGCTTCGATCGCATAGGCCTGCCGCACGCCGGCGAATGAAGTCGCAATCGCCTCCAGCTCCTGCAGTCGCTTGATGTAGCGTTCGATCGACTCGCGGCGGCTGCCGGGTCGGGCGGCACTGATCGCATCCGCGGCCGCCACGAGCGGGGTATACGGGTGTGTGGCGGCTACGTCGCCGTGATGGCCGAGCATGGCGTTGAGCACGGCGGGCGACTCGTTGAAACGCCGGGCGAACTCGTAGCCGACCTTGGTATGGCTGCCCTCGGCCTCATGGTCGAGGGCTTTGCCGAGGTCGTGAAGCAGGCCGCAACGGCGGGCGAGGGCGCCGTCCAGGTGGAGTTCGTCGGCCATCAGGCCGCTGAGGAAGGCGACCTCGATGCTGTGCTTCAGGACGTTCTGGCCGTAGCTGGTGCGGAACTGCAGACGGCCCAGCACGTCGAGGATCTTCTTGTTCACGCCGCTGACGTTGGCCGTGGTGGCCGCGTCCCGCCCGGCGACGACAATCCGCTCCTCGACCTCCTTCGTGACCTGCGCAACGACTTCCTCGATCCGCGTGGGGTGGATGCGCCCGTCGCGGATGAGCTGGTCGAGAGACAGGCGGGCGATCTCGCGGCGTACCGGGTTGAAACAGGAGACCTGGACAATGCCGGGGGTGTCATCGACGACGACGGTCACGCCGGTGGATTTCTCGAAGGCGCGGATGTTGCGGCCCTCACGTCCGATAATGCGGCCTTTCATTTCGTCGGACGGGACATCCACGGTGTCGACAACGCTCTCGCAGGTGTGCTCGGCCGCGTAGCGCTGAATGGCGGAGACGACGATGTAGCGAGCCTTCTCGCGGGCGTTGTCCTCGGCGTTGGAGATTATGCGCTCGACAAGCTGGCCGGCCTCCTTCTCCACTTCGCGCTCGATCTGCTTGAGGCACAGCGCGCGCGCCTGGTCGGGGCTCAAGCGGGCGATCCGCAGCAGCTCGGCGCGCTGTTGGGCCAGGAGACTGTCGACCTGGGCCGATTTCTCCGCGACCGTCTTGGCCTGCTCGGCCAACTTGGCCTGGTCACCTTCGAGCTTGCGTTCCTTGGTCGCGAGGACGTCCTCTTTCTTGCCCAGGCTGTCCTCCCGCTTGTCCAGCCGCCGTTCCGCGGCGCGCAGCTCGTTGCGCGTCTCGGCCGTCTCCTGCTCGAAGCGCTCGATGGCCTCGATCACTTTCTTCTGGGCGTCGACCTCGGCCGCTTTGAGGATTGCAGCCCCGCGCTCCTGGGCGTCCGCGATCAGGCGGTTGGCCTGGGCCTCGCGGGCGGCGCGCTCTTTCCGGTCGAGGAAATGGACGAACGCGAAGACGAAGAACCCGCCGACGACGGCACAGGCCAGCATGGTCGGGACGAACAACCACTCGCTGGCAGCGAGCAAGGGTAGCTGCAAGAACATGATTTGATCCGCCTTTTGATCATTCTCAAAGGCGGGGCGTTAACGGTGCGCCCCACGAACTCGGGCGCGATGGCAGGCACTTTGTCCGCAAGACCTAAAACGCTCGCTACGCGTCCTGCAACAGGTCCCCGGATCGAGTAGCATTAGAACCGCACATGTCGGACAGGCCGCGGGCAGACACGGGATAAGACTGAATGAGTAGTATGATAATCGGTCCTGCTCGGCGATTGTCCGCGTGGTTGCACCGCGCTCCACGGCGCTGGTGCGTATCGCTCTGCACTCCGCAATCAAGCCTCCGCGGCTCAGCCAGGCCGGGCCGTCCAGCCTGGACGAGGCGCGTAACCATCGTCACCCTAATCACCTAAAATCCTGCGCAGCATTATATCGTCGCCTTCCGTGCTTGCAACGTCGCTGGGCGGATACTAGCATCTTATTGCGACTACGGCCCGCCTTACGGTGTGGCCGAGGCGGTGCCCAGGATGAACGACGGAACTGGCCGAGCGATACCCGTTTTGAGCCCCCCGCAGACGGTTTATTGGGTGATTGCCGTGCTGCTGGCGGTGATCGCCACCGGGCTGTGGATGCGTCCCGGGGGCCCGCTGATGCCCGCGGCGCTAGCGCAAAACCCGCCGGGGCTGGCTGGAGCCCGCGGGATTTTCGCGTTCACCGGGCCGCTGGAACGGGACCAGTACGGGCTGTTCATGCTGGACGTGGACCAGGGCACGATCTGGTGCTATGCCTTCGACAATGTCGCCGGCACCAGCAAGCTCCGGCTAGTTGCAGCTCGAACCTGGGTTTATGATCGTTATCTGCAGGATTTCAACTGCGCGGCCCCGGACTTCCGGGCGGTCCAGCGACTGGTGAGCCAGCAGCGGGCGCAAGGCGGCACTGCGGCGCCGGCGGCGGGTCGTCCGGAGGAAGAGGCCGCGCGGCCGACCGAAGATAGCGCGACCTTGAGGGAGTAGGCCGTCGCTCGGGCGGCAGGAGTGCGATATGCCCGGTAAGCCCTTCTATTCGCAGGATGAAGTGTGTGCCAAGCTTGGCAAGACCCAGGACGAGGTGAAGGCCCTCGTCCGGAGCGGGATGCTGCGCGAGTTCCGCGATGCGGGCAAGATCTTTTTCAAGGCCGATGACATTGACAAGCTCGTGGCGCGGGCCGCGGCGCCGGGGGAGCCTGCTCCCGAGGATACCGGCGAGATCCTGCTCGAGCCGGTCGCGGACCTGGGCAAGGAGGCCGCCAAGCTCGAGCCTGACCTGGCCAGCCTGTCGGACTCCTCGGGCGGTACGAGCATTATCGGGCTGGAGCCGTTGCCGGAGGAGGATGAAGAGAAAAAGGAAGATACCGCGATCACGGCCAAGGGAGTGGGCGTCTTCGATGAGGACGAGATCGAAGGCGACACGGACCCGATGGCCAAGACACAGATCACCACGGGGGCGAGCGATCAAGTGTCGCTGGAAGGGGCCGGCAGCGGGTCCGGGTTGCTCGATCTGGCCCGCGAGGCCGATGATACCGCCCTAGGCGCCGACCTGCTGGATGAGATTTACCCCGGCGAGGAAGAGGGGACCACCGCCACTGCCGAGGCGGAGGAAGAGGCCCCCGCCAAGGCGGTCGAAGAAGCGCCGGCCGAGAAGGAAAAGAGCGGGGTGCGGGAAAAGGCCGCCGAAGAAGAGCAAGCCCCGCTGGAGGAGCCCGAAGACCTCGAGGAGTTGCTGACGCCGGCGACCGCTGGAGACACGGCCGAGGGCATGTTCTCAGGCTTGTTGGTCGGCGCGCTGGTCCTGATGGCCCTGGCCTGCACCGTGGTGGCAGCGGTCGTGCAGGGATACCTGCCGGATTATGCCAGTTTCCTCGGCGACGGTTCGAAGTTCTATTTCTTCCTCGCCGGAGCCGTGGTGCTGCCGGTGATCGCTCTGGTGGTCGGGTGGTTCGTGGGGAAGGCCCTCATGCCGCGGCGGCGGCAGGGGTAGGCGGTCGTACGCGGTCGTACGCGGTCGGAACGCGAAGCGCCAGCGAGCGCCCGCGTGCGGTGGCGCGGTATTGGGGAGTTGCGAATGCTCAGGGTGCGCGGGTTGGTCTGGGTCACTTGGGTCGTCGCGTGCAGCGCAGGCTGCGCGCCGGGCAGTTCACCACAGGACCGTGAATTTCAGCTTCGCCGAGCGGAACAGGAACGGGAGGCCCTTCGGCAGCAGCTCGCCGGTGAGCAGGCCAAGGTCGCCGCTTGCCAGAAACGGGCCGAGGCCACGGAAGCGGAGCTGGGCACCAGTCGAGCCGAGGTGGGCCACCTGAATGACCGGCTTAATGACCTGGGCAAGCGTGACCGGGAGCTTCAGGCGGTCCTCGAACAGCTCAAGAGTCGCGAACTGAAGCGGCCCGCGCTCCCCGTCTCACCCTTGCCAGCGGCCACCGACGAGGCCCTGCAAGCGCTCGTCCGCAAGTTCGGCGATCGGGTGTGGTACGACCAGGGGCGCGGGGCACTCAGCTTCGCGAATGACCGGCTGTTCGATTCGGGCAGCGACAGCGTGCGGGCCGATGCCCACGCCGCACTGCACGAGCTGGCCCGCGTGCTCGCCGCACCGGAATTGGCAGAGTACGAGGTCATTGTGGTGGGACACACCGACTCCACGCCGATCACGAAGCCGGAAACGGTGGCCCAGCATCCCACGAACTGGCATTTGTCGGTACACCGGGCGATTGCGGTCAAAGACGTGCTGGTCAAGGCCGGCCTGCCGGCGGAGCGACTGGGCGTGATGGGCTACGCGGACAACCGGCCGGTCGGCGCCGACCCCGCGAAGAACCGGCGGGTGGAGGTCTTCGTGGTGCGTAAGGGAGGCATCGAAGCGTTCCAACCAGTGCGGCCGGCGGGGAAGCAGAAGTGATCGTTGGTCGCGGGGTGGTCGGAAGGACACTGCTCCAGAGCAGTGGCACGCGCTGCCGATCGGGTGACCCTGGCTTGGAGCCTGTGTCTCCCGAAAACTCGGTCCACGTTGTGGCACAAGGACTTACGCACTTCGCTTCTGGCTGCCAGATCCGCTACGATCCCGCCTCACAGAACCCGAACGGAGGCGATGTGATGGACGTGATAGGGCTGATCCTCGGCTTCCTTCGCGCCGTCCTCCTCCCGCGCAGCGCCTTGGTCGCCGAGAACCTGGCGCTACGCCAGCAGCTGGCCATTCTCCAGGTGTCGGCGAAGCGCCCGCGGCTGCGAAAACGCGACCGAATCTTCTGGGTCTGGCTGTCTCGCATCTGGTCCGGCTGGCGCTCGTGCCTGCTGATCGTCAAGCCGGAGACGGTCATCGGGTGGCACCGGCAGAGTTTCCGGCTCTACTGGCGCTGGAAGTCGCGGAAGCGGAACCCGGGACGGCCAAAGACCGCTGCTGAGATCCGCCAGCTCATTCGGCGCATGGCCCAGGAGAATCCAACCTGGGGCGCGCTACGGATCCAGTCCGAGTTGGCTTTGCTGGGGTACACGGTCGCTGAGTCGACCGTGGCGAGTTACATGGGCCGGCGTTGCAAGCCACCCTCCCCCACTTGGCGGACGTTCCTCGAGAACCACGTGCCCGACATCGTGGCAATCGACTTTTTCGTTGTCGCCACGGTTCGTTTCCGCCTGCTCTACTGCTTCCTCGTGCTGCGTCATGATCGACGGCGCGTTGTTCACTTCAACGTGACGCCGCACCCGACCGCGCGCTGGACGGCTCAGCAAGCCGTTGAGGCCTTCCCGTTCGACACGTCGCCGCGTTTCCTGATCTGCGACCATGACAGCATCTACGGCCAGGACTTCCGCGAGCGCATCAGGCACCTGGGAATTGAAGAAGTTGTCATCGCGTACCGTTCGCCATGGCAGAACCCCTACGTCGAGCGACTGATTGGCTCAATTCGACGCGAATGTCTGGATCACGTGATCGTTTTCAATGAGGCTCACCTGCTGCGGATCCTCACCGAGTACTTCGCGTACTACCACGAAGCGCGAAGCCACTTGTCGCTCGACCGGAATGCACCGATCCCTCGTCAGGTCGAGCCGCCGAGCCAAGGCCGGGTCATCGCGATCCCGCACGTCGGTGGCCTGCATCACCGCTACACCCGCGCGGCCTGACGCGGCCCGCTTTTTCGACCTCAGCTGCCAGCCCGGCGAGCTCATCTCGCAGGCTGGCCACGCGCTGATGCGGGGAAAACCGTGCGCCAGCAGTCTCTTGCTCGCATTTTCGCGTGACCCGTTCGGCGCAGCCAACCAGTTAAAGCCCTCGCCCACGGCCCAAACCACGACGGATGGAATATTCGGTATGCACAGCTCGTAACTTCTTTGTTTACAAGGATCAGCGAAATGGAGCCGATGAGATTCGAACTCACGACCTCTTGCATGCCATGCAAGCGCTCTCCCAACTGAGCTACGGCCCCGCAAAAGCCATCAGCCTTCAGCCATCAGCTTTCAGCCGGAACCTCCTTCCGGTCGCTAACTGGTCACCGCCAATTCACGATCCTAGGGCGTCCGCGGTCGGATCGGCGACCCGCCGTGCAAACCTTTCGCGGCTGACGGCTGAAAGCTGACGGCTAACAGCTTCCAAGTGGTCAGGGCCGGAGTTGAACCGGCGACACACGGATTTTCAGTCCGTTGCTCTACCAACTGAGCTACCTGACCCGCGGACCACGGCCACCCCGCGGCGGCCGCAGCACAAGCCCCATACGCTACGACCTGCCCTGTGGCCCGTCAAGCCGCGCCGGGGCACCGCGGCCCGGCGCCCTACCGCCGCCGCGTGAAATGGCCTAGTATTCACGCTTCGCCTGTGCTGCCCGTGGCGGGCAGGCTTTGTTCACAGACAGGAGAGCGTGAGTATGCCGGTGCCCAACGATCGCAAGTACTCGCAGACGCACGAGTGGTTCAAGGTGGAGGGCAACACGGTCACGGTCGGCATTACCCAGTTCGCCGCCGACGAGTTGACCGACATCACCTTCGTCGATTTGCCCAAGGTCGGGGCGCCGGTGGAGGGCGGCCGGCATTTCGGCGAGGTGGAGTCGGTCAAGGCGACCAGCGAGCTGTATTGCGCGGTCTCCGGCAAGGTGGTCGCCGTGAACGAGCGCCTGGCCGACGAGCCGGGCCTGCTCAACTCCGACCCCTTCAACGCCGGCTGGATGATCAAGATCGAGTGCCGCGACCTCGGCCCGCTGAGCAACCTCCTGGACGGGCCGGCGTACGACCGCATGGTCGCGGAGCACTAACGGCGCGTGAAAAGGTGATAACGTGAAAACGTGATAACGCCCGTACGCAGGGGCGTTTCGACGCGCTGCTTGTCGCCTTTGCACTTTAGCACGTTTTCACTGTGCCGCCCGGGCGGCGCCCTCAGGAGTCTCGAACCGAATGTCCCACCAATTCGCTTCTCACGAGCTTCTCGATCCTACGGATACGTTCGTTCACCGCCACATCGCGCCTAGCGACGACGACATCCAGCAGATGCTCGGCACGCTCGGCTACGAGTCGCTCGACGGGCTCATCCAGGATACGGTGCCTGCCGCAATTCGGCTGAACCGGCCGCTGAATCTCGGTCCGCCGCGCGGGGAACATGAGCTGCTCGCGGAGCTACGGGCGATCGCTGGCCAGAACCAGCTCTACCGCTCGCTGATCGGCATGGGCTACTATGGCTGCATCGTCCCGCCCATCATCCTACGCAACATCCTCGAAACCCCCGGCTGGTACACGCAGTACACGCCGTACCAGGCGGAGGTATCGCAGGGCCGGCTCGAAGCGCTGCTCAATTTCCAGACGATGGTCGCTGACCTGACGGGCCTGCCGCTGGCCAATGCGTCGCTGCTTGACGAGGCGACCGCGGCGGCCGAAGCGATGACCATGTGCCGCCGCATCGCCAAGAGTGACCGCCACGGCTTTTTCGTGGCCGGCGACTGCCACCCGCAAACAACGGCCGTCGTGCAAGGCCGGGCCCGGCCGCTCGGGATCGAGGTCCACGTCGGCGACGTGGACGAGATCGACTTCGGCGGGCAAAACCTGTTCGGGGTGCTCGTGCAATACCCGACGACGGAAGGGCGAATCTGCGACTACAGCAGCCTGATCGAGCAGGCGCACGCAGCCGGCGTGCTCGTGGTGATGGCGACCGACCTGCTCGCGCTCACGCTGCTCAGGCCGCCAGGCGAGCTCGGCGCTGACATCGCGGTCGGCTCGGCGCAGCGGTTTGGCGTGCCGCTGTGCTTTGGCGGCCCGCATGCGGCGTTCATGGCTACGCGCGAGGAATATGTTCGCCAGATGCCCGGACGGCTCATCGGCATCTCGAAGGACGCGCACGGCCAGCCGGCGTACCGCCTGACCCTTCAGACGCGGGAGCAGCACATCCGCCGCGAGAAGGCCACCAGCAACATCTGCACCGCGCAGGTCCTCCTGGCGATCATGGCCAGTATGTACGGGGTCTATCATGGGCCGCAGGGGCTGCGGCGCATCGCGCAGCGCGTCCACGGGCTCACAATGGTCCTCGCCGCGGGGCTACGCCGGCTGGGGTTCAAGATCGGCAGCGACCTCTTCTTCGACACGCTGCGCATCAAGCTCGGCCAGCGCAAGGCCCAGTCGGCGCTCGGCCGGGCCCGCAAGCGGCGGATCAACCTGCGCGACTACGGCGACGGCACGGTCGGTGTCTCACTGGACGAGACGTCGACGAAAGAGGAAGTGGCGACGCTGTGGGAGATCTTCGCGGGCAGTCGCCCCGCAGCGGTCACGGTCGACGATCTCGCCGGGGCCGGGTCGATCGTATATCCGGCGCCGCTGGCCCGCACGAGCGACTACCTCACGCACCCCGTGTTCAACAGCTTCCACGCCGAGCACGAGATGCTGCGGTACATGTGCCGCTTGCAGGGGCGCGACTTGTCGCTGTGTACGTCAATGATCCCGCTCGGCTCGTGCACAATGAAGCTCAACGGCACGGCTGAAATGCTGCCTATCACGTGGCCCGAGTTTGCCCAGTTGCACCCGTTTGCTCCGCCGGAGCAAGCCGCCGGCTATGCCGAGCTCTTCCGCACGCTCAACGAGTGGCTCGCGGAGATCACCGGCTTCCGCGCGATCTCGTTGCAGCCGAACTCGGGGGCGGCGGGCGAATACACGGGCCTGCGCGTGATCCGGGCCTATCACGAAGCCCGCGGCGCGGGCAATCGCGACGTGTGCCTGATCCCGGTCTCGGCCCACGGGACTAACCCGGCCAGTGCCGTGATGGCCGGCTGTCGCGTGGTGACCGTCGCCTGCGACGAGCGCGGCAACATCGATCTGGTGGACCTCAAGGTCCGGGCGGAGGAGCACCGCGACCAGCTCGCCGCCATCATGGTGACTTATCCTTCGACCCACGGCGTGTTCGAAGAGGGCATTCGCGAGCTGTGCGAGATCGTGCATGCCCATGGCGGGCAGGTGTACATGGACGGCGCGAACATGAATGCGCAGGTCGGCCTGTGCCGGCCGGCCGAAATCGGCGCCGATGTGTGTCACCTGAACCTGCACAAGACTTTCGCGATTCCGCACGGCGGCGGCGGCCCCGGCGTTGGGCCGATCGCGTGTGCCGACCATCTGGCTCCGTTCCTGCCGGGTCATCCGTTGGCCCGGTGCGGCAGAGAGCAGGCCATTCTGCCGGTGTCCGCGGCCCCGTACGGCAGCGCCGGCGTCCTGCCGATCTCGTGGATGTACATTGGCCTGATGGGGGCGGCGGGACTGAAGAAGGCCACCGAGGTGGCGATCCTCAACGCCAACTACATGGCCGAGCGGCTGAAGGAGCACTATCCACTCGTGTATTGCGGCAAGAACGGCCGCGTGGCCCACGAGTTCATCATCGACCTGCGCGAATTCCAGAAAACGGCCCACGTCACGCCGGACGACGTGGCCAAACGGCTGATGGACTACGGCTTCCACGCGCCGACGATGTCCTGGCCGGTGGCGGGCACGCTGATGATCGAGCCGACGGAGAGCGAGTCCAAGGCCGAGTGCGACCGGTTGTGCGACACGCTCATCGCGATCCGCGAGGAAATCCGCGACATCGCCGAAGGTCGGATCGCGTATGAAGCCAGCCCGCTGAAGAACGCCCCGCACACGGCGGCGGCGGTCAGCGCGACGGACTGGAATCGCCCCTATCCGCGCGAGCAGGGTGCCTACCCAGCCCCATGGGTCCGCGCCCACAAGTTCTGGCCGCCGGTCGGCCGGATCGACAACGTCTGGGGCGACCGCAACCTGTGCTGCACGTGGCCGCGGGTAGCCACGTAGGGCAGGTCAAGCCCGCCAGCGGCGGGCGCGACCTGCCAAGACATGCGTCGCCTCCGCCCACAATGCCAGGTCTTGCCCGTCCAGGGCGGATGCAAGTTGTCCTGCATGCTCTGGTCGAGGCGGCGCGACCATGTTAGATTGCAGTAGCCCGAGCAGGGGTGCTGGCGATGATTGAGCGAGTCTGGTTCAAGAACTTCAAAGCCCTACGGGACGCCAGCATTAGTTTCGCGAGGTTCACAGTGATCGTTGGTCCGAATGCGTCGGGAAAGACAAGTGTCCTAGAGGGCCTGGATTGCGTCGCGCGACTAGCGCAAGAGCCCGCACATTCCGTGTTCCAAGGAGATCGCAGCCCCGGTGTACTGCGTTCTCGTGGTGCCGAGGGCTCCATGATTCTTGCGATCGATGGTCTGTGGGGGAGGACTCGTTCTCGCGTGCAAGTCAGCGTGCGGCGTGATCGCGGTAATTGGGTCTTCAGTACGTCCGCGACGCTGGGGGGGAACCTCGTCAGGTTCGACGTTTCGAAGGAGACCCCAGCCGACATGGCGGGCGGCCGTGGAAAGCTCTTGTCGTCTGTACGCTCCGCTGTATTGCTACGCCTTGACCCGGGACGACTTGGCGAACCGTCATATAGTGCCGACTGGATGCCGCGGGCCGAATTCGACGGCGCAAACCTCGCGGTTACATTGGCAGAACTCGCCCTCGCTAGTCCCGCCGGTCTGCAGGAACTCCTGACCCGTCTTCGTGCCGTGGTGCCCGCGGTGGACTCGATGGCCCTTGATCGCGTGCCGATCGACAAGACGGAATACGTCGCACGCGAGGACAGCGGTGGCTTGTACGAACAGGTGCATGCCACGTACGAAGGATACCGAGTGAAACTCGGTCTCAGGCGAGGTGGACAAATTGCCGCTTACGCGGTCGGTGGGGGTGCATTGATCGCGCTAGGGCTGCTCACGGTTCTCAGTCGCAGACCTTTGCCGCGCCTTGTCATGGTCGATGAGCTGGAGCGTGGACTCCATCCAAAAGCGCTAGGCGAGCTGGTTCTGCAGATTCGCGCACTCATGGAGCGGTTCCCGGACCTGCAGGTGATCGGGACAACGCATTCGCCCTACCTGGTGGATCACTTCTCAGCCGACGAAGTGAGGCTCACGACCATGGGCGACGATGGTTCCGTTCTCGTCGGCAAGCTCAACGAGCATCCGGATTTCGAGCGCTGGAAAGACGAGATGAAGCCCGGTGAATTCTGGAGCACGGTGGGCGAGGACTGGCTCCGCGAGCGAAAGGCGCCGGCCGGTGGGTGAAGGGGGGACGCTCCTGGTCGCTGTTGTCTGTGAGGCGGAGGCCGACCAGCGCACGGCCTGCGTTCTGGCTGACCGCATTGCATGCGAGAAGATTGATTGGTTGGAGCCCGAACATCTCGATTCGCTACGGCGCTGGTGCGGTCTGACTGCCACCACGGAGTTCCTGCCCTGGAAATCGGTCCGTCGCGAGGCGGACCAGTGGGGTGTCGTCGCGCACGGCCACTTCGGCGGTGAGCCCGGTGCTCCGGATGCCAGGGCGGCTCGCCTTGCCTTGCTTGTCGTTGGAAAGGCTGTGCCGGGTCTGGCCGCAGTGCTGTTGATTCGGGATTCGGACGGCGACCGGAATCGCCTGACGGGCTTGAAGCAGGCGCGCGATGCGGCACCCTGGCCCTTCGCGGTGCTGATCGGCGTCGCACACACCAAACGGGAGTGTTGGCTGCTCGCGGCGTTTTGTCCGCGAGACGACGAGGAGAAGGCTCGGCACGTGAAGGTGCGGCAAGAGCTCGGTTTCGACCCCTGCCTGCGCTCGCATGAACTGGATGCCTGGCTGGCGCCGGCTAAGAAGAGTGCCAAGCGCGTGGCTGGCATATTGTGCCCGGTTGGCGGCGAGCGCGGACTGAACGGAACGGCGCTCGACGTACTCAAAAAGCGCGGCGCCGAGAATGGGCTAGCTGACTACTTAGCAGAACTCGAATCGCGATACGTCCCCCCGTTTCGCGCCGCGCGGGAATAGCACCGGCCATTGCAGTCGCTGGCACTGCTTGAGTACGATGCGCTACATAGTAAGCGGGCGCATCATCGGCATGCGATTCGTCAATTCGAAGGAGAGGCAAAATGGTCACTTGGACGCTGCTGGCGTTGTTAGCGGCGGCGGTCGCGCAGCAGGCTGGCGTGAAGACTGCCGGCGAAGGACCGGTCATGGGCAGAGCCGGGCCGTCCGATGGCCTGGATACAGTCGTCCTCCGAGTGAGGCTTCCCGACGAGGCGCAGGCTCGCGCGTACGAGGAGCTTCTGACCAAGGCACTAGCGTCGCGGGGCTTTCGGGTCGTGGGAATCGACGATCCCGAGGCTGCCCGGGCATATTGGTTTAAGTACGTATGCGGCGTGCGTGACAAGCGCGGCAGCGTCTCGAAGGTTCCCTTTGCTGTAACTGTGCTGGAATTCACGCTAGCTGACAGGCCGACGACTGGGGGGGTTCCATATGGGGCCTTTTCGGTCACCAGCACACCCCCCTTGACGCAGGATAAGGCACTGTCTGACGCTCCGGCCCTTGCCGAACGGATGTTCAATCTCAGATCAGTCTCTATGTCTCTTTACGATGACGAGACTTCCTGGCTGCTGGTCACACCCCTCGAGATGCAGCTGAGCGCAGATAGTCTCGCTTCGGAACGGGATATGGAAAGGCGGATGCGAAAAGACCTGCGCGAGGTCAAGGGGGCGCTCGACAACGAGCGCAATCGCCTCCTCGGCGTGCTGTCTCCACCGCGCGCGGCCATGTGGGCGGCAATCAGGCAACTTGGTCCTGACCAACGAACGAGTGTCAGCGAGCTGTATGACAAGTGGGAAACGGCGGGACTCGCGCTTTTTGCTCTGGACAAGGACGTCCAGACTCTCCGAGAGATACTGGCACGTGTCGATCCGGATAAGCGATCCGCGATCACGGCGGGTTTCGTGGAGTTGCTCCGGGGCGTGGCTGCCACTAATCTCTTGCTATCACATTCGTTGCAGGCTTTGGACAGCGACCCTCCGGCGGGCCCGCGTCTGGAGCCGGCCGCGGCGAAGCCAAAGTGAGGGACGTTTTGCCAGCGGGCGCGCTGCGTTGCTCGACCCAGGTATTGCAGGCCGAGCCCTCCTGTGGGCGGGCGAGACCTGCCAAAGCCCCGCGTCGCAGCGACACCTGCCGGGACCGCGCGTCGCAACGGGCCCCTGCGGCAGGTCTCGTCCGCCGGGGGCGGACTCGACCTGCCCTACATGCTGCGGCACAATAGACGCCTGTGACCAAGCGACAGCGGCGGGCAACGTGGCAGGCGATCGGCGTTGGGGTGGCGGCTACCGCTGCCGTGCTGGCTGTGTACGCGGTGGGGGGGCTCGACTGGCTTGAGCTGAAGACCCTCGACCTGCGCTTTCTCTACGCCAACTCCACGCCACAGGATCCACGCATCGTCTGCGTGGACATCGACGACGGTTCCCTGGCCAACGTCGGGCGCTGGCCGTGGCCGCGGGACGTGCAGGCGGCGATTATCTCCGTCCTGGCGAAGCTAGGGGCGCGGGCCGTCTTGTACGACATCACACTGACCGAGCCGGAGCCGGTGCGCCTGATCGTGCCGCAGCAGATGGACATTGTGCTGGACCCGCTGGCTCCGGACACGGCCGAAGGGCTGCGCGCGTACCCGGATGTCGAGCTGCGTACCGCCATTGCCGACGCGCGGATGGTCTACCTGGCCTGCCATTACGCGCAGTCGTTCAGCTCGGCGGCGCCCGATCCCATCGTGGCCCGGGTGCGCACCTGGCTCGACGCGGAGCCGTGGCACTGGACGGAGCCCCCACAGCGGCTCCTGGAACCGCTGATCAATGAGGCGTTGGGGGGCGATGCACGCTATGAGGAGGCTGCGGCGCTCGCCCTGCGCCAACAACTCAGCCTCGCGGCCACCCTGCGCACCAGCCTCGTTCCGCGCGATCAGGTGCAGGCCGCGGCCCGACCGGTCGCCGGGCTGACGCCGGTGTACTTCGCGCTGGCCCAGGTGGCCAAGCGCTGCGGGTTTGTGGTCTTCGTGCCAGAGCACGGCGTGGTGCGCCGCGTGCCGCTGCTTGTGCAATACGCCGGCCGCGTGCTGCCGCAACTGGCGTTCGCGGTCGCGTATGACGCGCTGGGGCTGCGCCCCGGCGACGTGCGGGCCGAGCCGGGAATTCTGGAGCTACGGTCCAGCGCGCTGGCCCGGCCGCTGCGCATCCAGCTCGACGAGCAGGGCTGCGCCCTCGTGCCGTGGGTGCCGGAGCGCAATTGGACACGGCAATTCGGGCCGCGCATTCCGATCGACGCGCTCTGGCAGGTCCACGACCGGCAGCTCAGCGTCGTGCACAACGAGGAGCTGATGGCGGAGGCGCTGGACCGCCTGCTCGCCGGGGGCGCGCTGAATGATCAGCGGCAGTACGCGGACGATCTGCGGCAATTGCTGCGCCTGCAAGACGAATTGCGGCCCGCACGCTACGGCAGCGACGTGGAGGCTGTGCAGCGCTATACGGCCGGTATCGCCGAGTACGCCAAGCTGCTGGCCGAAGCGGAGCCGGCGTTGTGCGCCGCGGTGGCGACGGAGTCCGCGCGCCTGGAGAAGCTCCCCGACCTGGCGAAGTCGGCGGACCTGCGAACGCTCGCGCGCGGGCTCGCGGCCAATGAAGCCCATCGGACCGACATCAGTGCGACCCTGGCCCGACTGCGGCCGCAAATCGCAGGCCGGCTCTGCCTCGTTGGTTACACGGCGACATCGCTCGCGGACATGGCGCCGATTCCAACGTGCGAGCGGGCGCCGGGTGTCATTGCGCACGCGAACCTGCTCAACGGCCTGCTCATCGGCCGCAGCGTGAGCTGGGCGCCGAAGTGGGCCAACGCGCTGATCGCCGCGCTGCTCGGGTTGCTGGCGACCCTGGCGACCGTGGAGCGTGGCCCACGTCAGGCGACCCTCCTCACGCTGTCGCTCATCGTTGCGTACGCCGTTTTCGCCGGCTGGCTGGCATTCTATGGCTGGCTGTATTGGATTGCGTTGACGCCGGCACTGGCGGCCGCGATCGGCAGCTATGGGCTGGTCCTGCTGTATCGCTACATCTTCCTGGAGCGCGAGTCGCGGCAGATCGCGATGGCGCTCAGCCAATACACGTCGGCGACGCTGGCTCGCAAGATGGCGGAGGATGCCGAGCTGTGCCGGCGGGCCGAGATGCGCGAGGTAACCGCCGTGTTCACCGACCTCGCCGGTTTCACCCCCATTTCCGAACGGATCGGTGCCGAACGCACGCAACGCCTCCTGAACACCTGCCTGGGGCGCTTCAGCGAGGTGATGCTCCGGCACGAAGGCATGATCAACAAGTTCATCGGCGACGGCATCTTTGCCTTCTGGAACCCGGTCATTTACCCGCAGCCGGATCACGCCCGCCGCGCCTGCCTGGCCGCGGTGGACCTGCTGGCGGAGCTGGATCAACTGATCGTCGAGCAGCGGGAGGCGGGCGGCGACGAGGCGTTCGGCGAGCTGGTGCTGCGGATCGGCGTTGCGACCGGCAAGGCGGTCGTGGGGCCGTGCGGCTCCGAGCAGAAATACGACTACACTTGCATCGGCGACTCGGTGAACGTCGCCGCCCGGCTTGAATCCGCCAACAAGTTTTACGGCACGCACATCCTGATCAGCGGCGCGACGCGGGAGCAGGCCGGCGAGGGGTTTGAGGTCCGGCCGCTGGGCGGCGTGCAGGTCAAAGGCAAGACGCGGGCGGTGCCGGTGTTCGAGCTGCTCGGGCGCACTGGCGACGCTAAGGACGAATTGCTGCGCTACGCGGAGCGGTTCAACCGTGCGGTCGCGGCGTTTCAGCGCCGGGCGTGGACCGAGGCCCTGGCCGAGTTCGAGGCTTGCCTGCGCGAGCGCCCGGAGGACCTGGGCGCCCGCCACTATGCCCAAGCGGTGGCACGCTACACGCTGCAACCGCCGGGCGACGATTGGAACGGGGCCCTCGAGTTGACGGACAAGTAGCGGTCGGCGCCCGCGTGTGGGCTGGCGCGGTGGCTGCAATTCTCACGGGTGTCCGGCGCGTCGGCGCGCAGCGCACTCCCTTCATGCCCGCGTCGCTCCGTCGCTGTATCGGCTCGTGGCCGTTCGTCTTCGAACCGCTCGCGCGCGTTTGCAGGGCAAGCCGGAGCTCACGGGCGGACAAATGAATGTTTCTCTGCTTGACAGATTGTCTGCGCGCGGGCAGGCTTTGCTCAGTACGATTAATCGCCCGACTCTGGACATTGGGTGTTGGAAAGGCAGGGCCTGCCTCCCGGGGCGGGCTCGGTGTCGCAGACGAACTGGATGTGGCGCTCGCGAACAAAGGGACAAGCTACTCGGCGCCCACGCAGAATGGCCTTGCGTTGGATGAGTGCAAGCGCCAGGATCGGGCTTGTCCCCTTCTTCGGCTTGACTCCAACCGCCGGCAAAAGGGAAAGGTGTCTGATGACTCGCGGATGGGTGTGCATGCTGCTTGCGATCCTGAGTTCCGGTACCGGCCTGCAGGCGGGCTATTGGATAGGCTATGAGGCCGACGACTTCCCGGAAAACGTCGGCTGGATGAGGGTTTATGGGGACGAGAACGGGCCACAACAGGGCGGAGCCGAGCGAACGCTCGAGGACGGCGTACTGACGCTCGACGGCCTGCGAAACGACCAGATCTTTGACTTCTACGAGATCCAACGGTCCATCGATCCCGGCCCGGGCGAGATGTTCCTGGCCGAGTGGCGGGTGCTCGTCGATCCGCGTAGCGACGCTCGCGACGTCGGGGTGGTGATCGCGCGTGATGACCCTCCGGGGCATGTGGCCTTCCGGGTCGGCCCTGGTGCCCTTTGGATCGACGCCGACGGTGTTACCATTGACCTCGAGCCGAACGTCTTTCACACATTCGCGTTCACCTCCGCCGACATGCAGGAGTATCAGTTGGTCATCGACGGCGCAGTTCAGTACGGGAGTAGCTTCGACTCTTACAGCATCCTCCACTCGTACGTCACCTTCGGGGACGGCGTGCAAGGAGAATGGTCGCTTTCGCGCTGGGACTACTTTCGATTCGGCGCAGTGCCCGAGCCTGCGCCGCTGCTGGCGCTGCTGTTCGCACCGGGCGCATGGAGGAGGTTCACACGAACCTGCGCGCGCCGGTGATCGCGGGCTTCAAGCAGTGGAGAGGGTGTGTTATGAACCGCAGATACGTGTGGGCGCTGCTTGCGGTCCTGAGTTGCGGTGCTGGGCTGCGGGCAGGCTACTGGGTAGCCTACGAGGCGGACGACTTCCCAGAAAACCTCAGCTGGCTCCGGGTGTATGGCGACGAGAACGGGCCCCAGCAGGGTGGGGCCGAGCGCACGCTCGAGGACGGCGTACTGACGCTCGACGGCTTGCGAAACGACCAGATCTTTGACTTCTACGAGATGCAACGGTCCATCGATCCCGGCCCGGGCGAGATGTTCCTGGCCGAGTGGCGGGTGCTCGTCGATCCGCGTAGCGACGCTCGCGACGTCGGGGTGGTGATTGCGCGTGATGACCCTCCGGGCCACGTGTCCTTCGCAATTGGTCCGTCAACGCTCTGGATCCGCGACGATCACGTGACGATCGACCTCGAGCCGAACGTCTTTCATGCGTTCTCGTTCTCCTCCGTCGACATGCAGGAGTATCAACTGGCCATCGACGGCATCGTGGAGTATGAAGGTAGCTTCGACTCTTACAGCATCCTGCATTCGTTCGTCAACTTCGGGGACGGCGTGCAGGGAGAACGGTCGTTGTCGTCATGGGACTACTTTCGATTCGGCGCAGTGCCCGAGCCTGCGCCGCTGCTGGCGCTGCTGTTCGCACCGGGCGCATGGAGGAGGTTCGCGCGAACCTCCGCGCGCCGGTGATCGCGGGCTTCAAGCAGTGGAGGAATACCGATGGTGTCCAAGAAGTGCGTGTTTGCGTTTTCCGTGGCCCTTTCCCTGTGGACTTTGGGCCATGCCGCCGCGCAAACAAACCACATCCGGCAGTGGAATCTGAGCGTGCCGACTTCAAGCTATGAAATCCAGCAGGATCAGAAGACAGTAATCATCAAGGCGGGGTCGACCGAGATTTTCAAGTTCGAAGCCTTCATCGTCGAGGAACCCAACACCCCCGGCGACATCAACATCATCGAGACGGATGACGACGGTGCGGGGCAGGTCTTGCTGATGGTGCATGGCGACCCAAGTTACGGCCGCACCTGGGGTGCCGAGAACCTGAAGGGCATCGACCTGCGCTACGATACATCGGTCTCCAAGCTGCAAGGGGTGCGCGTACATGGAAACCTCGGCCAGCCCTATGGCGTAGACGTGCACCAGGTGTTGAACTACGTCATAGTCCATGGCGACCTCTATGGCGGCATCTATGCGATAAGCGGCAGTGCGAGCATCACGGTCGATGGAACAAGCCATTCAACGATCTCCTTTTCGTCCGGCACAAGCGGCGCCATCACGATCGGCGGGCAAATGCTCGGTAACATCACCGCTTACACGCTTGGGAACGTAACCGTGAACGGCCTGGGAACGCACACGGGGGATATCACAGTGCAACAGCAGTCCTACAGCGGCAACGTCTTCCTAAACGGGACTTACGCTGGTGATATGTCGTTTACCCCCGCGCTCTCGGGCAAGGTGACGTTGGGGTCACTCGCGGGATCACTCAAGGTCAACGGCACGCTCAGTGGCGAGGTCCGTATCAACGGCTCGCTGCTGAACGGCGCGCAGGCCAACGATGTCTGGGTGACTACGGGCATCGGTTCGGGAGGCGCCATCACCGTAGACTACAACGGCTGGCAGGAGGGGGACGACTGGGCCGCGGATGCGGTGGTTAGGGTGGGCGGGGCTACGTATACGAGCGATAACTGGGTGGCCCCCGTTTATGAGGTTACTGGATGCCGTGGTGACATGAACAACGATAGATTCGTCGACTTCGGCGACATCAACCCCTTCACGCTCGCCCTGAGCGACCCCACGGGCTATGCGAGCGCGTTCCCGGGGCTGGAGGGGAGCATGGTCTGGCATGGCGACGTCAATTGCGACGGATCGTTCGACTTCGCCGACATCAACCCGTTCGTCGCGCTCATGGAGCACCAGTGTTGCATGTTGTGGGACTGCGCCCCCTGTTGGGACGGCGACGGCGCCGAGCGCATGAGCCCGCGGCAACTCGCGGCCGCCCTGGCCACGCATATCTGGGCGGAGCTGCACGACGACCTGGTGTGGGTGGTTGGCGAGGCGATCGACTGGCAGGACAACGACGCCGACCGGGCGTATTGGCAGGCGGTGTACGACGCGCTGACGCAGTAGCGCACGGCACGCCGCCCAGAGGATAGGCCGGCTCGCCGGCATCCAGGTCAAGGGCAAGACGCATGCGGTGCCGGTCTTTGAGCTGCTGGGCCGCAGCGGCGACGTGCCCCAGGAGGTGCTGAGCTACGCCGACCGCTTCGGCGAGGCGGTAGCGGCGTTCCAGCGGCGTGAGTGGCTGGATGCGTCGGCGCGGTTCGAAGCATGTCTGCAACTGCGCCCCGACGACCTTGCCGCGCGGCACTACGCCGACGCTGTGCGCCGGCTGGAAGCGGCGGCCCCACCGGCGGACTGGAGCGGCGCGCTGGAGCTGACGGAAAAGTAGGCCGAGGGTGGGTGCCACGGCCGTGTGGGCCGAGGGGCGCCACTGCCGTGTCGGCAGTGCGGAAGCGCCGCTGGAAGGGTGCGCCGCTCGTGCGAGATTCCCATCTCGCACCCAGTATGGCCGGATTCCTATCCGACACCTGCGCGGGAAAGGATTCCCGCCGGCCGGGGTGCGAGAAGGGATTCTCGCACCAGCCCATGTGACAAAGGATTCTCGCACCCACGTGCTACGTGGCCTTGACCTACGGAGCATTGCATGGTATAATGGCCATATGTCGATGAATAGCAAAGTGAAGTACTCGAAGGTGCAGTACGCGGCGCGAGCGCGGGTGGCCAAGGCCCTGGCGCACCCGAGCCGGCTGCTCATCCTCGATGCAATCACCGAGGGCGAGAAGTGCGTGTGCGAACTGACCGAGCTCGTGGATGCCGATCAGTCTACGGTGTCCAAGCACCTCGCGATCCTCAAGCAGGCGGGCATTATCGAGGATCGGAAGGAGGGGCCGCGGATTTTTTACCGCGCCAGGATTCACTGCCTCAAGGGACTGTGGGACTGTATCGAAAACGTGCTCAGGGAGAACCTGAAGGCCCAGCAGGCGGCATTCGGTGGCTGATGCCGACGCCGGCCTTCTTTTTGGTCGCTATTCATGGCGAATTGGCCATAAGTCAATGCCGAGGTGACGCGTGAGTCAGTGGAAGATAGCGGCTGCATTCGTCGCGATTTTTCTCATCGCCTACTTCCTGCCGCTGGCCGACCCCAAGTACAGCGCCGCCATCGTAGAGGCCTTCAAGCTTCTCCAGTGGTATGCCCGGAACCACACGCTGGCGTGCGTCCTGCCGGCGCTGTTCATCGCCGGCGGAATCATCACGTTCCTGTCGCAAGCGTCCGTGATGCGCTTCCTCGGGCCGAAGGCCAATAAGCCGATCGCCTATTCGGTGGCGGCCGTCGCGGGGACGGTCCTCGCGGTCTGCTCGTGCAGTGTTCTGCCCATGTTCGCGGGCATCTGGAAGATGGGCGCGGGTCTCGGTCCGGCTTCCGCGTTTCTCTACTCCGGCCCGGCGATCAACATCCTGGCGATCTTCTTAACCGCTCGCGTCCTGGGCCTGGACATCGGATTGTGGCGGGCCTTGGGCGCGATCGGGTTCTCGTTCCTGGTCGGCATCGGCATGGCCGTGCTGTTCCGGCGCGAGGAAAAACAGAAGCTGGAAATCGCGATGCAGATGCCGGAGCCGCCGCCCTCGCGGCGCCGCGGCTGGCAGAGTGGGTTGCTGCTCGCGTGCATGGTCGGGTTCCTGGTCTTCAGCGACTGGTTCAACCCGGGCGACGCGATCGTGAAGCGTACGGATGGCACGGCCATCCGCGGCGTCGTGCTCCAGGAAATGCGCGACGAGGTCATGATCCAGGTGCAGGAGTCAGTCGGTTCGATCCGGGCCGGCGAGCGCCTGACGCTGGCGAAGGCCGAGATCGCCGGCATTGACGAGGCGAAAAGCTGGGTCATGGACGTGTTCCACATCCGCTGGTACGTGGCCGGCGCGATGCTCGTGGCGATCGCGCTGATGGTTTGGGGTTGGGTGGACCGGACCGAATTCAAAGCATGGATGTCGAATACGTGGGGGTTCGCGAAGCTGCTGATCCCGCTGCTGTTCGGCGGCGTTTTCGTGGTCGGCTTCATCTCAGCCCTGCTGCCGGACAAGCAGATCGGGCAGCTCGTCGGCGACAACAGTCTGCGAGCCAACTTTGTCGCGTCGCTCGTCGGGGCCCTGTTCTACTTCGCAACGCTGACCGAGGTGCCGATCACGCAGGCGCTGATGGAACACGGGATGGCCAAGGGGCCGGTGGTGGCGCTGCTGTTGGCGGGCCCGGCCTTGTCGCTGCCGAACATGCTCGTGCTGGGCAAGGTCATGGGCGTCAAAAAGACGGTCGCGTTCTGCGGCTTGATCATTGTGATGGCGACCATCACCGGGCTGATCGCCGGGCAGTTCCTGTAGAGGCTCCTTCTACAAGCCAGATGCGAAAGCGAGGTTCACAATGGCAACGGGTTGCTGTGGCGGTAACGGCGAGAAGCTGATCTTCACCTGCGCGGGTGCGGCGTACAGCGGGCAAGTCGCGAATCGGAGCGGCGTGCAACTCATGGAACAGGGCGCTGGAAGCCTGTTCTGCATCGCGGCGGTCGCGGCGGGCATTGAGCAGAAGATGGATCGCGCCCGCAAGGCCGATAAGCGGATCGCGATCGACGGCTGCGAGGACCACTGCGTGCGCAAGGTGCTGGAAAAAGCCGGCCTGACGGCCGATGTGCACGTCGTGCTCACGGACATGGGTATTGAGAAGAAGCCGGCGCAGCCAAACATGATCAATGACGCGAAGAAAGTCGTTGACACGGTGAAGCAGAACCTCGGACCTGGGGCCACGGCGCAGCGCGGGTGCTGCGGGTGATGTTTGACGGCTAATAGCTGAGGGCTTGAGAATGAAGATCGAAATCCTTGGGACCGGTTGTCCAAAGTGCAACCTCCTGGAGGCGACGGCCAAGAAGGCGGCGGACAAGCTGGGCATTCAGTACGAAATGGTCCACGTGAAGGAGATCAGCAAAATCGCCTCGTACGGCGTGATGATTACGCCGGCGCTGGCGATTGACGGGAACGTTAAGGTGGTAGGCAGGGTCCCCAGCGAGGCGGAAATCACGACGCTGCTGACCACCTTGTTGTCGAAGTAAGCTGCGGAGGCGGAGTGCAACCATGAATCGCGTGCGCCGGTCGGCCACCCCCCCAAACATCGTGCTCCTCCTGTTCACGTTCGCGGCCGCATTGGGCGTACTGGGCGGTTGTGAACGGAAGGCGGCCCCCGCTGGGGGGCCAATCAACTCGCCGGTCTCGGCGGTTGCCGACAGCTCGTCGGAAAAACCGCGCGAGGAACCGAACCAGACAGGCCGCAGCGCGCCGCTGCCTGCGGACCGGCCGGCGCAGGGCCCGGCGGCGGAATCCGCAAGTTCCGCTACGGCGCCGGCGCAGGACGCGCAATCCGCCGCGACTGAACCTGCGGAGGCTGCGCCAACCAAGGTAGTCGCGTACTACTTCCACCGCACGCTGCGCTGTCCGACCTGCCTGTCGATCGAGCAGCAGTCACAGGAGGCGATCGAGCTCTCCTACAACGGCGAGTTGAGTGCCGGCACGTTGGAGTGGCACGCGGTGAATATCGAAGAGCCCGGCAATGAGCATTTCGAGAAGGACTTTGCTCTTGACCGGCAGGCATTGGTGCTTGTCGAGCTCGAGGGTGAAGAGGTCCAGCGCCACAAGAAGCTCGAACGGGTCTGGGAGCTCGTGGAAGACCCGTATGGCTTCCAGGAGTACGTCGTAACCGAGGTCGCGCTGTTCCTCGGCGGCGGATAGCAGCCAATTCGAGTGTGCTCCGTCTGGAGGCGCGCCGTTGTGTGAGTGCTCGAAGAATGACCCGACGATGTTCTTCGCGATGCTGGGTGCCGCTGGATTGCTGGCAGTCTGGATGATTTGTCGTGGAGGTTTGAAGAAAATGAAAGTAAGCAATGCTCTGATCTTGGTCGCCGTCGCGGTGATTGTCGCCGGCGTGGGCTGGTTCCGGTCGGCGCGCGAGGGATCGACCGCGGGCACGCCGACGCCCCCCGCGTCTCCCGCCGCTGCGAAGAAGATGCCGCGCATCGTGGACTTGGGGGCGGACAAGTGCATCCCCTGCAAGCAACTGGCACCGATTCTTGAGGAGCTCAAGAAGGAATATGCCGGCCGTGTCACCGTCGAGTTCATCGACGTGTGGAAAAACCCCAAGGCCGGCGAGCCCTACAAGATATCGGTGATCCCGACGCAGGTTTTCTTCGATGCCGAGGGTAAGGAAGTCTGGCGCCATGTTGGCTTTCTGCCGAAAGCCGACTTTATCGCGAAGTTCGCCGAGTTGGGGGTGAAGTAGATGCTCGACCAATTGGCTGAGAGTCTGGCCGAAATCGTCAAGACCAATTTCTGGCTGGCCCCGCTGGCGGCGCTCGTCGGCGGGCTGCTGACGGCGGCAAATCCCTGCGTTCTCGCCGCGGCGCCGCTGATGGTCGGGTACGTGGCCGGCCAGGAGAAGCGCTCACTGGGACGATCCTTCCTGCTCTCCCTAACGTTCGCGATCGGCCTGACGATCATGTTCGGGTTAATCTGGTTCGGCGTGTGGTCGGCCAGCGCGCTCCTGCCGACGACGTGGTGGAAGTACATTGCGGCGGCCGTCTGTTTCCTGATGGGCCTGCACCTGCTCGGGGTGCTGCATTTTACGGTTCCGACGCCGGCGGGCTTGCAGCCCAAGCAGAAGGGCTTTGTCGGGGCGCTCCTGCTCGGTCTGCTGTTTGGCCTGATCTCCCTACCGTGCGCCGGACCGGTGCTCGGAGCACTGATCGTGGTCACGCCGCTCTACGGGATGGCGTTTGGGATCATGCTCCTGGTCGCGTACAGCCTGGGTCATTGCGGCCTGGTCATCGTGGGCGGAACGTCGATCGGCTTCGTACAGCGTTTGGCCGATTCGAAGGGCTGGACGCGCGGGACGGACATCCTGCGCCGCATCGCGGGCGTGCTGATTATCGCGGTTGGCGTGTGGGTGCTGCTCTTTGCCTGAAGTGGAGGCGGTTGACTTTGCACAGAGCTCAATACAGAATCTGTGCAACTCTTGGTGAGTTGGTCAACGGGGCGGTGTGCGGACGATGCGATCGTCACGGCCCGCAACGGGTGTTCTCTTGCGCGGTGCACCCGGTAGCCCCTTCTTAAGAAGGAGGAAGTCATGAACCGACTCGCAGGCTATGCAGTGTGCGGACTGGCCGCCCTTCTGGTCCTTACTCTGGCGGGGTGTCCCGGCTGGCCGTGGACTGGATCGGCGTCGGACGGCGTGCAGAAACCAGTGGCGCTCATCCAGCTCATCGAGTTCCACGACATCCAGGGGCTCAGAAACTGGGCGTATAAGCTGGACCAGCGTGGTCTGAAAGCGCAGCTCTTTGTGCAGAAGAATATGCTCGAGGCATATCCGGACGACTTCAAGTGGCTGGCGGACCAGGGGCACGAGGTGGGGGGCGGCTACGCCGAAGAGGCCTTCTGGGACGTGGCCTACGAGACGCAGCTCGAGATCATGCGCGAGACCAAGGAGCTGGTAGAAGCGGTCACTGGTAAACCCATGCGCGTGTTCGGCTCGCGCTACTTTGCCTACGACGAGAACACGCTACGAGCGGCCGACGCCCTGGGGGTGGAGTACATCCTGGCGCGCGGAACCAGCGACGTCGAGGTGCTGATTTACGATCCAGACGAGTACAACTGCAAGATTATTTCGGTCAGCAATGTCACCTTCGAGGACATGGGCCGCGGCAGCCTGTGCGACTATTCGCTCTGGGCGCGCGGCTCGACGGCAGAGGAGTTCGACCAGGCGCTGCAGGATGCCTTGGCAAAAAAGCCGAAGCGCATCATGATTGCCTCGCACGCATACCTCGGAGGGATGAAGGCGGACTGGTGGGCCACCTACAAGAAGCTACTGGACTGCGACGACGTGCGCTGGGCGGCGAGCTTCGACGAATGGGTGCAGCCCGCTAACGGGGTCAACCTCCAACTGCCGCTGAGCCTGATCCCCGTGAATCGCGAGGTCAAGTACGATACGCCGCAGCCGGCGGTGCCGCTGGAGGAACTGGAGAACGTGGACCAGATGTACAACCCCTGTGGTGCACCATGAAGAACTGGACAATCATCGCCCTGGCGGCGGTTGCGCCGCTGTGCGGTTGCGGGCCCAATCCGTACGCCGACTACGTCCGCGACCCCAATAGTCTGCTGATTTTCCACAATAACAGCGGCCCCATGTGTTTGGAGGCGCTGGCGTGGCTCGAGCAGATGCAAACCCAGCATCCGGCGCTACAAGTTGAGGAGCACCTGACGACTGAGCCGGCTGAGACGCTTCTGCTGGCGCGGCTGGAAGGAGAGTTCTCGGGCAGCAGCGGCGTGTCAAGCCAGTTTGCCTTTCTACCCATCATTTTCTATCAGGACCAGGCGTATTCCGGCTTTGATGAACAGGTGGCCGCGGCGTTGGAGGCGCTGGTGGAAGGTACGGGCACACCCGCGCCGTAGCGCAAGTGTTTACACAGAACCGAATCTTGGGCCACAGGAGCCTTGGAGATGACGAAGAACGTGACGCGCCGCCGCTTCTTGCGGACTATCGGGACAGTGGCTGCGGCAGGTACGATCGTCGGCACCACAGCGCAAGCCCAGGAGCCGCCGCCAGCGGGCCGGAAGATCCGGATCCTCGGGCTTTCGTGCAGCGGCTGGCTGACTCGCGGGGCTGGACACGCGCCACGGACATCCTCCGCCGGGTCGCGGGCGTCCTGATCGCCGGCGTGGGCCTCTGGCTGCTCTTTTTTGCGTAGCGTCGTGAGAATGGCGGCGGCCGGCTTGACTGCGCTGCGGGACGTGTTATACTTCGTTAGTTGGCGAAGTGAGGAACAGCGACGTGCGCGAGCTACTGGCCATTACGAAAGCGCTGAGCGACGAAACCCGCGTGCGGGCCCTGCTGGCGCTGGGCGGCGGCGAGCTGTGTCTCTGCCACATTGTCGCCCTGCTGCAACTCGCCCCGTCCACCCTCTCCAAGCACCTCGACGTGCTGTGCCAGGCCCGGCTGGTCGAACGCCGCAAGGCCGGCCGCTGGACCCACTTTCGGCTCGCCGGTCGCGACGCGCCCCTCGCAGTGCGCCGGGCTCTCCGTTGGGTGCTGGAGATCCTCGCGGCGGACCCGGCCATCGCGCGCGACGCCAAGCGCCTGGCGGCCCTCCGCGGCCGCGATCCGAAGGAGTTGGCGGCCTGCTACAAGAGTGGGGGCGAACGGGACTGAAGGAGAGTTTCATGGAAAGCAAGCTGAACCTCAACGATGCCGAAGCCGTCCACGAGCGCGTGCGCGAGGGGTACACCGAGATAGCCCGCGGGGCCAGCTTGGACGGCGCCGCTTGCGGCTGCGGACCTGGCTCGTGTTGTAGTCCGGCCGTGTCGGTGGCTGACGAGCTGGCCCAGCGCGTCGGATACTCGGCGGCGGAACTGGCGACGTTGCCCGAGGGGGCCAACATGGGCCTCTCGTGCGGCAATCCCACCGCTCTGGCCGCGCTCCAGGAGGGCGAGACCGTCCTCGACCTGGGCAGCGGCGGCGGGTTCGACGTTTTCCTCGCCGGGCCGCCTGTCGGTCCAACTGGCCGCGTCATCGGCGTGGACATGACGCCCGAGATGGTCAGCAAAGCCCGCCGCAATACCGCCTCGTACCGCCAGCGCACCGGCCTCGACAACGTCGAGTTCCGCCTCGGCGAGATCGAGCACCTGCCGGTCGCGGACCACAGCGTGGACGTGGTCATCTCGAACTGCGTCATCAACCTGTCGCCGGACAAGCCGCAGGTTTGGCGCGAAATCGCCCGCGCGCTCAAGCCCGGCGGACGCGTGGCCGTGTCGGATCTGGCGCTGCTCCGCCCGTTGCCGGCCGCCGTTCAGGAGATGGTCCGGGCCTGGATCGGCTGTGTGGCCGGGGCCTCGCTCGTCGCTGAGACCGAGCAGTATGTCCGCGAAGCCGGGCTGACCGACATCCGGCTGGAGCAGAAGCCGGACTACGTGGCGTCGATGACCGGCTTTGAAGACCCGCTCTATCAGAAGATCGCCGCGGCGCTGCCGCCCGGCACGCGGCCGAGCGACTACGTGACCAGTCTCAACGTGACGGCCCGCAAGGCAGGGTGAGCACGATGAAATCGCAGTGCGGCAGCCGGTTGTCCTTCCTGGACCGTTTCCTCACGCTGTGGATCTTCCTGGCGATGGCCGCGGGCGTGTTCGGCGGCTACTTTTTGCCCGGCGTGGAGAAGGTCATCAACCGGTTTCAGGCCGGCACGACGAACATCCCCATCGCGCTGGGCCTGATCCTCATGATGTACCCGCCGCTGGCGAAGGTGAAGTACGAGGAGCTGGGCGACGTTTTCCGTAACGTGAAAGTGCTCGGGCTGTCGCTGGTGCAGAACTGGGTGATCGGCCCGATCCTGATGTTCGTGCTGGCGGTGCTGTTCCTGCGCGGCTACCCCGAGTACATGGTCGGCCTGATCATGATCGGGCTGGCGCGCTGCATCGCGATGGTCATCGTGTGGAACGAGTTGGCCAAGGGCGACACCGAGTACGCCGCGGGCCTGGTCGCGTTCAACTCGATCTTTCAGGTGCTGTTCTACTCCGTGTACGCGTGGCTGTTCATCACCGTGCTGCCGCCGCTGTTCGGGCTGAGCGGATCAATCGTGCACGTTACGATCGGCCAGATCGCCCAGAGCGTGTTCATTTACCTGGGCATCCCGTTCCTGGCGGGTATGATCACGCGCTTCGTGTTGCTGAAGCTCAAGGGCCGGGCGTGGTACGAGCAGAAGTTCATCCCGCGGATCTCGCCGGTCACGCTGATCGCGCTGCTCTTCACGATCGTGGTGATGTTCTCGCTCAAGGGCGAGTTCATTGTCCAGCTTCCGCTGGATGTCGTGCGCATCGCGATTCCGCTGTGCATCTACTTCGTGGTGATGTTCCTCGTGTCGTTTTGGATGGGTAAGAAAATCGGCGCGGACTACCCGAAGACGGCGACCATCGCCTTCACGGCGGCCAGCAACAACTTTGAGCTGGCGATTGCGGTCGCGGTGGCGGTATTCGGCATCAGCTCGGGGGTCGCGTTCGCCGCCGTGATCGGTCCGCTGGTCGAGGTGCCGGTGCTGATCGGGCTGGTCAACGTATCGCTCTGGTTCCAGCGGCGGTATTTCGCCGCGCGTGCCGCAGTGCCGGCCGTTGCGTAGCAGGCCGGGCACGGGCCAAAGCGCGGATTGCACCTTGACAGGGCGATAGAGTTCAAGGATAATATCCGTTTATCCGAATATACGGATACGCTCTCACGAGGTGACCGCGTGCGGAACAGTGCCGAACTCTTCAAAGCCCTCGCCGACGAGACCCGCCTGCGCATCCTGAACCTGCTCGTGCGCGGCGAGCTGTGCGTCTGCGACATCATGGCCGTGCTCGACATCGGCCAGTCCAAGGCCTCGCGGCACCTGGCGTACCTGCGCAATGTCGGACTCGTCGACGACCGCCGCAATGGCGTGTGGATGCACTATTCACTCGCCCGGCCGAGCGGCGTGACCCACCGGCGGATTCTCGAATGGCTGGGGGAAGCTGCGGCGGAACTCCCGCAAGCGGCGGCCGACCTGAAGACGCTGCGGGCGCAGCAGCGGCGCGCCGGGCGGTGCGGCAAGTGCCCGGCGGGCAACGGCGATCGGAAGGTACTGGTCGCAGCCGCGGAGAGACGCTGAGCAATGATCCGACCCGCAGGCGCCGTCCGTTTCGTCGGCGTGGCGGTTTCGGAGGGAGAACGAGAGGCATCCTTACCGCAGGAGATCACGAATGAATCGCAAGTGGGCTGATGGAGCAATCGCGGCGTTGGTCCTTACCCTGCTGGTCGGGGCGAGCGCGTGGGGGCAGGACAACACACCGCCGAAGCCGAACGCCGGTCCGGCGGTCATCCGGCCGAGCCAGGCCGCTGACGAGCCTGAGAAGGACACGGCCGAGCTGGCCGTTGTCGCCATCGACCGGGCGGCCAAAGCCGACAAGTACGTGTTTGTGTTCGTCTACCGGACCCAGGACGACGCGACGACGGCGGCCCGCAAGACGTTCGACGCGGCCGTGGAGAAGCTCGCCGCGCGGGCGATGTTCGCGCTGGTCGACGTCACCGATCCGTTGGAACGGGAAGTGGTCGCCAAGTACAGGCTCGAACGGTCCCCGACGCCGCTGGTCCTGGCGCTCGCTCCCAATGGTGCGGTGACCTGGAGCTTTACCGGGCAACTCGCCCAGGCGCGGTTCGAGACCGCCTTCGTCAGTCCCTGTATGGAAAAGTCGCTGAAGGCGCTGCAGGACCGCAAGCTGGTCTTCGTCTGCGTGCAAAACGACAAGACCGAGCACAATGCGGAGGTGATGCAAGGCGTGAACGAGTTCGTCGCCGACGCCCAGTATGCGAAGACCACCGAGGTCATCACGCTCGACCCCGCGGATGCGGCCGAAGCGAATTTCCTGATGCGGCTCAAGGTGGATCCGAAGACCGACGAGGCGGTCACGGTGTTTTTGGCGCCGCCGGGCAGCCTGGTCGGCACCTACAAGGGCGAGATCACGAAGGACGTACTGGTCGCGGCCGCGCAGTCCGCCGCGAAGGGTTGTGCCCCGGGTGCCAAGTGTGGACCGGGAAGCAGTTGCGGCCCGAAGAAACCTGCGAACCCGCTGGCACAGCCGCAGCAGCCGGGAAGCGCCGCGAAGAAGCCGTAATCTGAGGAGCCCCCATGCACTTGCGAAAGCTTGTCTGGCGCGAGATGTTCGAGCGCAAGAACCAGCTCGCCACGAGCTTTCTGGCGATCCTGCTCGGCATCGCGGTCGTCGTCTCGATCAGGAACATTACGTTCTACTCGGAAAAGGCGGTGGCGCGGCAGCTCGACGCGCTCGGCGCCAATGTCCTGGTCCTGCCGAAGTCCGTGTCGCTCCAGGACTACTACAGCGCCGATATGCAGAACGACGAGTTCCCCGAGGAGTATGTGCAGCGTCTGGCGCTGTCCGACCTCCAGGGGCTCGACAACCTCTCCCCGAAGTTGTCGCTGCCCGTGAAGCTGAAAGACCGCGGTTTCACGCTGACGGGCATCCTGCCCAAGAGCGAGTTCCAGGCCAAGGCCATGTGGGCCGGGGCCGGCATCTTCTCCCGCCCCGCCGAGGGTTGCGGGACGGTCGCCGACGTGCCGGGTGCGTTCCGGCCCGAATCCAAGGAAATGCTGGTCCGGCAGCGCGTGATCGAGGACCTCGGCGATAGCGAAGCGCTCGTCGGCGCGGACGTGGCTGCGATTCTCGGGACGAAGGAGGGCGACAGCCTGGACGTGCTCGGGCGCACTTTCAACGTCACGGCAGTTCTGCCGCAGACCGGGACGGTCGATGATTCGCGCATCTTCGCGCACCTGCACACCGTTCAGGAGCTCGCGGGCAAAGGTCCCGTGATCAATGCGATCGAGATCGTCGGTTGCTGCAAGGAGATCTCCGGCGGACTGGTGCAGAAAATCAACAAGCTGCTGCCCGACGCGAAGGTCGTCACGGTCACCCAGGTGGTGGACACGCAGGTCAAAACCAACGGGATGATGGCCCGCCTGTCGCTGATCTTTCTGGGCATCATCGTGCTGGTCGGCGGCGCCAGCATCGCGAACTACATGTACGCGAATGTCTTTGAGCGGCGGCGCGAGATCGGCACGCTCATGGCCCTCGGCGCCGGCTCGTCCGTGATTCTCAAGCTGTTCCTGCTGAAGGCGCTGCTGCTCGGGCTGGCCGGCGGAGTCTGCGGCTACATCCTCGGGACAGCCCTGGCCGTTGCCTTGGGACCGCGTTTGGCGGGTATTCCGGTTTTGCCCATGCCCCTGCTGGTCATCTGGGCCATCGGCATCTCCGTCGCGATCGCGCTGGCGGCCAGCTACTTCCCCGCTCGGCACGCCGCGCGGCTCGACCCGTGCACGACGCTCCAGGAGGTGTGACGCAAAATGCGGCTAGAAGCAGTCAGCAAGAGCTACCTGCACCGGGGCCGGACGGTCGCCGCGCTGGACCAGGCGTCGCTGGAGATTGCCCCAGGCGACTTCGTGGCGGTGGTCGGCCCCAGCGGCAGCGGTAAGAGCACGCTGCTCCTGGTGCTGGGCGGCATGCTCTCGCCGTCCACCGGCCGGGTCTTCCTGAACGGCCGGTCGCTTTATGACCTGACGCCCAACGAACGGGCCAACATTCGGCGGACGAAGATCGGGTTCGTCTTTCAGACGTTCAACCTCGTGCCGTACCTGACGGCGCTGGAGAACGTCCAGATCCCGCTGTTCCTGGCCGGCCTGGACGAGGCGACCCAGAAGCAGCGTGCGACGGCCCTGCTGGGACGCGTCGGCCTCGCCGATCGTCTGGATCACAAACCGGCGGAGCTGAGCATTGGCCAGCAGCAGCGCGTCGCGCTGGCCCGCGTGCTGGCGAACGATCCCGAAATCATCCTGGCCGACGAACCTACCGGCAACCTTGACCCGGAGACCGGGCAGCAGATCCTCGACCTGCTCGCCGAGATGAACCGTGAGGGCCGCACGGTGGTCATGGTCACGCACGATCCGCGCGCCGCCGCCCGTGCCAGGCAAACGCTGCGGTTGCAGGATGGCCGGATCACGGTTGGCTGAACGGCGTTCGTTTTCCCAGTTCCTCAGTCCTCGGAAACTTCCCACCCGCCGCCGAGTGCCTTGTAGAGCGAGATCAGATTCGTGACCGCCGTGGTTTCGCTTTGCACGAGCTGGTCCTGAGAGGCGTAGAGGGCCTGCTCCGAAACGAGGACATTCAGGAACGCCGCCAGACCCCGGCCATACAGCTCGTTGCTCAGGTCGGTCGAGCGTTGGTTCGCCGCCACCGCTTCCGCCAGCGCCCGATGGCGGACCTGCTCATTGAGGTAGGCCACCAACGAGTTCTCGACGTCCTGAAACGCGGTGAGGACGGTCTTCTCATAGGTCGCCAGCGCCTCCTCTTGCCGCGCGTTCTGCACGCGGATATTCGCGCGGATCGCGCCGGCGTCGAAGATCGGCCAACTCACCGCCGGACCGATTGACCAGAACAGGCTCTTAGCATCCAGGAAATGGCGGATATCCCGCGTCTGCGTGCCGAACGAGCCGGTCAGCGAGAACTTGGGGAACAGATCGGCCATCGCTTCGCCGATCCGGGCCGTCGCCGCCGCCAACTGACGCTCGGCGGTCCGGATGTCCGGCCGTCGCCGGAGCAGTTCCGATGGCAACCCCACGGGCACGTCGGGCGGGGTCGCGGGGATCGGTGCCTCCTGCTCCAACTCGGCCACGAGGGCGTCCGGCGGCTGGCCGAGCAGCACGCTGAGCTGGTAAATCGCCTGGCGGATCGAGGTTTCCAGGAGCGGCACCTGCGACTGCGTCGTGGCGAGCTGGGCCTGGGCCTGCGACACGTCCAGCTCATTGGTGAACCCGGCGTTGTAGCGCGTCTGCGACAGCTCGACCGTGTCTTGCTGGGCGGCGATGTTCTCGTACGCGATCGCGAGCCGCCGCTGCGACCCGCGCAGTTGCGTGTAATTGAGCGCCACTTCGGACAGTAGCGTCACCAGCACGTCGCGCCGGCTTTCCTCCGAGGCAGCAATGTCAGCGTCGGCCGCCTCGATCGACCGCCGGACGCCGCCGAAGATGTCCAGTTCCCAAGTGGCATCGAAGCCCGCCTGGAACAGGTTCAATTGGCGCGACACGCCCGCACCGGTACTTGCGCCAGATGTCCCACCTGAGCCGCTCGACCCGGACGGGCTGATCGTGGCGCTGGGCGAACCGACGCCGTTGGCGGTACTGGCCGCACCGGGTTGGAGCGTGAGGCTCGGCGCCCGACTGCCCCCGAGCGGAAATGGCCCGATGCGGGCCGGAGTGACCGTGACATTGGGCGGGCCGCCGCCCGTGCCCGCCGCGGCGGGTTGCAGCGTGACCGTCGGCAGTCCGCCGCGCGTGGTCTTGGGGGTCTTCGTCTTGGGTCCGGCGTTCTGACTGGCGCCTGAGTAGCTGTAGCCCCCACTGACGTTGATCAGCGGCCAGAAGCCGGCGGCGGTGACGTCGCGCTGGGCCCGCGCCTCACGCACCCGGGCGGTCGCGAGGCGGAGATCAAGGTTCGACTCGATGGCCCGCGCCATGAGTCCGTCGAGCATAGGGTCGTGCAGCGCTTTCCACCAGGCGCCGAGCTCGGCCGGTTGCGTCGTGGGCCCGCTCGTCGGCTGCGTTGCCGCAGCGCCAGGCTTAAGCCCGCTCCAGCCGGCGGACGCCTGCGTCTGCGGCGTGCGATAGTTCGGCCCGACCAGGCACCCGCCCGTGGCCACCATCAGCACCAGGGCGACCCAGACACCTTTCGTGTCCATGATCCTCCTCCACTCGCCAGAGCTTTCCACTCATGCTGCTCGCAACAGTAGGGCAAAGCTCTGCTTTGCTGCTCTCCCGCGCAAAGCTGGAGCTTTGCACTATTTGCTGCTTTCCGCTGCAAAGCTGGAGCTTTGCACTACTTGCTGCTTTCCGCTGCAAAGCTGGAGCTTTGCACTACTTGCTGCTTTGCGCTGCAAAGCTGGAGCTTTGCACTCCTCGGTCCTCGGTGAGCGTCACTCGTAGCGCAGCGCCTCGATCGGGTCCAGCCGCGACGCCTTCCAGGCCGGGTAATAGCCGAAGATCATGCCGACGCTCAGCGAAACAATCACGGCGGCAAGAATGGCACCCACGGAGAGCTCCGTCGGCCAGTGTAAGGTCGCCCGCAGGAGCAGGGAACTGCCCCGCCCGATGGCAATGCCCAGCGCGCCGCCGAGCAGGCACAGCACGACGGCTTCCACCAGGAACTGGCGGAGGATGTCGCGGGCCCGCGCGCCCACCGCCATCCGCAGCCCGATCTCGCGCGTGCGCTCCGTCACGGAAACCAGCATGATGTTCATGATCCCCACGCCGCCCACGACCAGCGAGATCAGGGCCACGCACAACAGCAGGTTCGTCATCAGGCCCGTCGTGGCCGCGAGCGCCCGCGTCATTTCCGTCATGTCCCGAATGTTGAAGTCATCCGACTCCCCCGGCCGGATCCGGTGCCGCTCGTGGAGGACTTGCGTGATCTGGCGCAGTGCGAGTTGCGTTTCCCGTGGATCCTGGGCCGCCACCAGGAGTTGGTCAATGTTCTCGAAGCGCACCGGCAGCGGCGTATCCGCCGCCTGAACGGCCGATGGCACGGGGTACAGGGCGGATTGGCCGGGATAAATGTCGCTCAGCGTGTTGACCGTTGCCTGAGTGCCCGACGCGGACGCCGCGTTCTGGGCGCTCTGGTTCTCGTTGCCCAGGGTCGACCCGGATACCCGCCGCTTGATCGTTGTCCACGGCGCCAGCAGGATGTCGTCCTGGTCCATCCCCATCATGTTGGCCCCCTTGGCGCTCAGCACGCCGATCACCTTGAAGGCCACGTTTCGGACGCGCACCTCCTGGCCCAGCGGCGACGTTCCCTGGAACAACTCCCGCACCAGCGTTTGCCCCAACACGCAGACCTTGGCGGCGTTGCGCACGTCCTGCTCGGTGAACATGCCGCCCTCGGCTAGGTCGTTCCAGTTGCGGACATCCAGGAAGGACGGGCTGGCGCCATAGATGAATAGCGGCACCCAGTTCCGGTTGCCGTACACCACCTGGGCGCGGGCCCGCACGATCGTCGCGACCGCCCGCGCCGCCGGACACTCCTGCCCGATCGCCTCGGCGTCTTCGGGCGTCAGGGTCGTTGCCGTGCCGGCGCCAAACGTCACGCCGCCACTGGCCGCCGTGCCGGGGAACACAATGAGGTTGTCGGCGCCCATGCTGGCGATTGACTTCTGGATGGCGTTCGAGGACCCGTTGCCGATCTCCATCATGGCGATCACGGCCCCGACGCCGATGATGATGCCCAGCGTCGTCAGGCCCGAGCGCATCTTGTTGCGGCCCAGGGCGTGGAACGCCGTCCGCAACGTCCGGGAGTGAAATTGCGTGTGCCACCAGCTCATGGCGCGACCTCCGTGGCGCGCACTTTGTGCCCGACTTCCGGCTTCGTCTGCGCCGCGCCGGCCGAGAAGCCGTTTTCGATCACGCCGTCGCGAATGTGGATGATACGCTGCGCGTGGTGCGCGACGCCGGCGTCGTGCGTCACCAGGATGATTGTGAGGCCCTCCTCCCCATTGAGCTGCTGGAACATGCGCAGGATCTCCACGCTCGTCCGCGAGTCGAGGTTGCCGGTCGGCTCGTCCGCAAACAGCAGGGCGGGCTGGTTCACCAGAGCCCGCGCAATCGCCACGCGCTGCTGCTCGCCGCCGGAGAGCTGGGACGACTCGTGCTCCAGCCGGTCGCCGAGGCCCACGCGCTCCAGCAGCGCGACACAGCGGTCGCGCGCCTCCCGATCGGGAACGCCGGCCGGCGCGTACGAGAGCGGCATCATCACATTGTCCAGCGCGCTGGTGCGCGCCAGCAGGTTGAAGTTCTGAAACACGAACCCGATCTTCTGGTTCCGCAGCCGGGCCCGCTCGTCCGTGGAAAGACCCGAGATCTCCCGCCCTTCGAGCCAGTAGTGCCCGGCGCTGGGCCGGTCGAGGCAGCCGAGAATGTTCATGAGCGTCGTCTTGCCCGAGCCGGAGGCCCCCATGAGCGCGACCATCTCCCCTTGCTCAACGACCAGCGAGACGCCCTTCAGCACCGGCACGTCCACTTGGCCGAGATGATACGTCTTGTAGATGTCCTGGAGCTTGATCAACTCCACGGCTCAATGCCTCCGCGGCCTTGCCGGTGACTTACGTCCCCTGCGGGCGGCGCGTGCTGAACACGCGCGGCGCAAACGGGCTGGCCGCTTCATCGCCCCCGCCGTTCCGCGCGGACTCGCCGACGACGACCTCGGTCCCCTCCTTCAAAGTGTCGCTCTGGATCTCCGTCGTCGAGCCGTCGCTCAAGCCCACGCTAACCGTCACGGGGCGCACAAAGCCTCCCTCCCGGAGCCAGACGGTGCCCGGCGTGTGGTCGGTCGCATCGGCCGCTGAGCGGCTCGCCGCGGCGGACTTGCGCTCCGCCACCGCGGCCAGTTGCGGGCGTGCGTCCGGCGCGACCTGTGGCGGCAAGGGCATCCAGCGCAGCGCCACATTCTGCACCAGCAGGACGTTCTGCCGCCGGGCCACCTCGAACTCCACGTTCGCCGTCAGGTACGGCAACAGCCGGCCGTCGGAATTGTCCGTGTTGATCTCCACGGTGTACGTGACTACGTTCTGCGTCATGCTGGCGTTCAGACGGACCTTACCCACCTCGCCGCGAAACCTCTGGCCAGGGAAGGCATCCACCGTAAACGTGACCGCCTGGCCGGGATGGATGCTGCCGATCTCCGCCTCATTCACCGAGGCCCACACCTGCATCCGTTTCAGGTCCTTGGCGATCAGGAAGAGACTGGGGGCGTTGAGGCTGGAGACAACCGTCTGGCCGATGTTGACGCGACGGTCAATGATCACACCCTTTACGGGTGATTTTATCGTGCAATAGCCGAGGTTCGTCTTGGCGCGGACCAGGTTCGCCGCGACCTGGGCCACAGCTTTCTCGGTCTGCACGATGGTCGCCTCGCCCACGCCCACCGTCGCCTTGGCCGTCTCATACGCGGCTTTGTAAGAGTCGTAATCGGTCGCCGCCAAGGCGCGCGACGGACCCAGTTCCTGCGCCCGCTTCCAGTTCTGCTCCGCCTGGACCAGCCTGGCCCGCATCTGTTCCAGGTCCGCCTGCGAACGGACCACGGTCGCCTTGGCCTGTTCGAGCTGCGCGGCGGCCTGGTCCACGTCGGCGGCGTACAACGAGTCGTCGATCCGGGCCAGGACGGTGCCCTGGTCCACTGCCGAACCGTAGTCAATCGTCTTGCCGCTTCCGCTGGGATCACTGCCGAACGCTTCGATCTTGCCGGCGACCTGCGCCCCGACGTCGACGACCTCTTCCGGCTCGACCGTGCCCGTGGCGTTGATGGTGACCAGCAGATCGCCGCGCTTCACAGGCGCCGTCCGGAACGCGGCCGGCGGCGGCGCGGAACGCTGCCAGTACGTGATGGCCGCCCCGCCCGCCAGGACGGCCAGGACAACCAGGATCAAGATCTTCTTCATGCCCAGGCTCCACAAGCGCGCCGCTCGCGGCGCTGCCTTATTCCGCCGCCGCTGGGCGGTCGCCGTCCGGCGTAAACACGTGGCTCAGGATGCCGAGCGCCCGGCTGACCAGCGCCAGTTCGCGCTGCGAAAGGGCATCGAACCGCCGGGCCATCGCCGCCTGCATGTTCCGCAGCGCGGCCCGGTACGCCGCCCAGCCGCGTCGGGTCAGGCGAAGCACCACGCAGCGTCGGTCGCCAGCCTGGGGCCGGCGTTGCAGCAGTCCCCGCCGAACGAGCCCCTCGACCAGGCGCGAGGCGGCCGGCCGCGAGAGTCCCAGGTGCTCGGCCAGCGCGGACAGCGAGGCGTCACCGACGTGACTCAGGATTACGAGGGCCCGAAACTGGGGCACGGTGAGTTGCGCTTGCCGGTGCCCGCGCATCTGGCAGCGGATAAAGCGCATGACCGCCGGCGCGCTCGCCAGCAGTTCGCGCGCACAGCGCTTGGGCGACGGCCGCTCAACAGTTGTCTTCCGCAATGGTTGCATATGATAATTATATCCCCTCTCCGTGCTGGTCAACCTCCCCCCAGAACCAAACCCAGGCCCGCCAGGAGGCGCGCGGCGCTACTGCCCCGGCATGCTCTGCAGCGTCTTCTCGATCAACGCGTCGATCTGCCGCTCGCGGTCGGGCGAGTAACCCGAGGACGCCATCAGGATCTTGCCGTCCGGGCCAATCAGGTAGAAGGCCGGAATGCCCTGCACGCGGTAAACCGCTGCGACCTCGTTGGCGTTGAGGAGCTGCGGATAGGTAAAGCCCGCCTTCGTCATCATACCGGCGGGGTCCGCCGGACCGCGCTCCAGGCAATTCACCCCGAAGATGGCCACCGGTTTGCCCTTGTACTTCTCGTAGAGCTTTTGCACGCCGGGCATGGCCTGGCGGCACGGCGCGCACCAGGTCGCCCAGAAATCCAGCAGGACCACCTTGCCCCGCAGGCCCTTGAGCGTTACCGCGTTGCCGCTCGCATCCTTCAGCGTCCAGTCCGGGGCTTCATTGCCGACCGGGAGCAAATCGCCGCCGCCTGCGCCTGGCTGCGCAAACACGGGCTCTTCGAAGCCGGCCGGCTTTTCCAGCCGGAACGCCTCCTCCTGGACCTGCGGCTGGGTGTCCAGGGTCAGGAGCGTTGTTGTGATGGTCGTCCGGCCCACCGGCGTCTGGATGATCCGCTGCACACGGCGCGGCAGGTGATCCGTCTTCGCGATGTACCAGCGCACCTCGTCCCCGCCCGGCGCAAAGACCGCGTGTACGATGTCGCAGTCAACGTCGCCCACCCGCTCCGCGCCGGCGTGCTGCAAGGAGACCGCCTTCGCCTCGCGCTCAAACGGCCGTGCGGCGGCAAGCTCGCTAAGCAGCAGCGGCGCGGCGTTGTTCAGCAGGAGACCCCCGCCCGGCAGGTCACTCTGGATGAAAACCTTGGCCGTGTGCTCCGTCATGGTTACCTTCTTGCCGTCGCTGGCGAGTTGGAGCGTAACCGGTTGCGACTGCATCGGCGGGGTGACCTGGGCATCCAGCCGGAGCTTCACATTCTCCCCGGCGGGCACCCGGATCATCGTCACCGTCCCGTCCATCTTGGGAACGCGCAGGGCCAGGGCACCACCGGCCTCGCCGTGGGCCTGGTAGCGAACCGCCTTGAGTTCGCCAATGGCTGCCCCGGCTTGGTGGAGGATATCCTGTGCGCTCGGCGGGTCGGCAAGGCCGGGGATCGCCAAGCCCACCGCCAGACCCATGAGACGCAATCCCGTCAACCGCATGCCTGTCTCCTCGCGCGAGCCGCCGCCGGCCGCTGCGGCCCGCACTGGCTGGACCGTCATTCTAGCATAGTCGGGCGGCCCCGGCGAGGTTGACGAGGCCCGGCGAAGCCGCGATAGTGCGCGCCCGGTCAGCAACCTGGACGCCAGCGGCACCGCCGTCTCTCGTTAGCAGGCGGGAAGCACAGGTCGATTCATGAGCAAGAGCATCATTGCCTGCCGCACAAGCAGCTATGCCCCGTTTGTGGCGCTCGCTTACGAACACCTGGCGGAGCTCGGGATTCGGTACGTCGAGATCCCTGTCCCGCAACCGCGCGAGGTGGACGCAACGCGCGCCGCCCTGCAACGTTACGGCCTTTCCGCCAGCAGCATGCAGGGCGAATGCGACGTGCGGCGACCGGACGCCGCCGGGCAGGTCGCTGACCAGATGCCCGTTTTCGCTGCGTTCGGCACGCGGATTATGTTCGCCTCGGTCAAGGCGGACGACACGCCGTTGCCGACGGTGTACGCTCGCCTCCGCGACGCGGGGGAGGTGGCCGCGCGGCACGGCGTCACGATCGTCCTCGAGACCCACCCCGACCTGGTGACGAACGCCGACGTTGCGCTCGCCACCCTGCGTGGCGTGAACCACCCCAACGTGCGCATAAACTACGACAGCGCAAACATTTACTTCTACAATCGCGATGTGGACGGGGTCGCGGAGCTCGGCCGGATCGTCGCCTACGTCGGAGCGGTGCACCTCAAGGACACGGACGGTGGTTACAGGCATTGGCATTTCCCAGCCCTTGGCCGGGGGGTAGTCCGGTTCCCCGAGGTCTTCAGAATCCTCGATGACGCAGGGTTTTCGGGACCGTGCACGATTGAGATCGAGGGGATCGAGGGTGAGGCGAAGACCGAGCGACTCATCTGTGGCCGCATCGCCGAATCGGTGGGATACCTGCGCGGCCTGGGGCGGCTCTGAACGGCCGCGGGCATCTCAGGCAGGACGCGGCGGGCCCCAGCCGGTGCGGCGGTCTCCTCGCCGTTGCGCTACTGTATTCCGCTGCCGGCGGGTCGATAAGATCATATATATCCGCTTTGGTGCAGCTCATGCCGTATCGGAATATGACCCTCGACGAGCTCGCCCGCCACATCGGCATGGACGCGCGCATCGTGCGCCGACTCGCCGACAAGGGTAAGCTGCCCGGCCAGATGGTGGGGGGCGAATGGCGTTTCAACCGCGCCCAACTGCTGGACTGGCTTCAGCGTGAGATGCACTCGCTCGACGAAGTGCACGTGCGCAACCTCGAGCGCGCCATGCGCGACCAGGACACCGACCGGGTGATCGGCGCCTACCTGCCCCTGGAAGGCATCGAGATGAACCTGGCCGCGAAGTCGCGCGCGTCGGTCCTGCGCGAGCTCGTCCGGCTCGCGCAGCGAACGGGGCTGGTGTATGACGCCGCGGGCGTCATTGAATCGCTCGAAGAGCGCGAAGCGCTGGCCCCGACGGCACTGCCGCGCGGCATCGCCTTTCCCCACCCCCGCCGTCCCCTTCCTTACGCCGCCGCGGAGCCGCTGATCTGCCTGGCCCGCATTCCGGGCGGGATTCCGTTCGGCGCTCCGGACGGCCGGCTCACGGACCTCTTCGTGTTGGTCTGCGCCACCGACGAACGGCAGCATCTCGGGATCCTGGCCCGCCTGGCCATGATGTTCAGCACCGACCTCCCGGACCGCCTGCGGCAGGCGGGCACCGCCGCGGAGGCCCTGGAACTGATGCTGCACACGGAGGCCGCCTTCGTGGCCCAGGGCTGACGCACGCTTTCCCACCGGGCCGCGCTTCTGCTAGACTGCGGCGTTGAGCCTTGATTTGAGGACGGTTCCTTATGAAACACGTTTGTGAGACGCTCGTCGTGCTCGTGTCGTTCGGCACCTGGGCCGCCGTCGGGTTGGCCCAGACTTTACCCGCTAGCCAGCCGGCTACTGCCAGCGCATCGGCGCCGCCGACCACGCAGTCCACCGATGTTGCCGCCACGGTGAACGGGCATCCGATTTCGGGCGCCGAGATAGACAAGCTGGTCTGGCAGCGCACGCCGAAGGAGGTCCTGGAGAATCCCCAGGCGGCCAGCGCCGTGGCCCAGCAGCGGGCCCGCTACCTGGACACGTTCGTTGAGAACGAGCTGCTGGACGAGCAAGTCGCGTTGGCGGGGATTCAGATCAGCGACGCGGAGATGGCCCAGGCCGTGGAGGAGGAGCTGCAAGGCTATCTCTCGAACTACGGGACCACCCGCGACGAATTCGACTCGCAGCTCCGTGCCCAGCGCAACCGCCCCCTCGAGCAATTCGTGGCCGAGCGCATCGCCGACCCGGCGCAACGCGCAGCGCTGGCGCGCAAGCAACTGCTCGAAAAGAAAGACCCGGACGTGCTCCAGGTCAGCGACGAGGAGCTCCAGCAGTACTACGAGAACCGGCGCGACCGGGCGTACACCCTGCCGGAGCAGGTGCGCCTCCGTCAAATCCTGATCAGCACGCTGAACATGACGCCCGCGCAGAAGGCCGACGCCCGGAAGAAGGCGGAGCGCATCCTGGCGGAGGCCCGGCAGCCCGCGGCCGACTTCGCCGCGCTCACCGCCCGCTACTCGGATTGCCCGTCCAAAGCCAAGGGCGGCGACCTGGGCTTCTCGGCGCGGCGCGGCGGTCTCGCCGAGCCGCTGGCCGCGGCGGCTTTTGCGCTCGAGGTGGGCCAGCTCAGCGACATTCTCGAGACCGAGAATGGATATCACATACTGAAAGTGACCGACAAGGCCGGACCGCGAACGATCCCGCTGGAAGAAGCGCGCCGCGGCGTTCTTCAGACCCTGCGCGAGCAGAAGGTGCGGACCGAGCTGAAACGCTACGCGACCGAGTTGCGGAGCAAGGCTGACATCGTGTACAGCCCCGGCTGGGCGCCCTTGGCGCCAACGGCGTCCACGCCGATGCCCGCGCAGCCGGGCGGCGCGCCCGCCGCGTCGCAACCCGCCCCCGCACCGAAATAGCCGCGGCTCAAGCGCTTGCGCGCCGCCGGCCCGGTGCCTGCGCCAGGAATCGGAATGATGGCCAACGGCTTCACGGAGGCGCGATCTACGGCGGAGACGCTCAACGAAGTCGAACGGCGGGTGCTCGGCGTGCTGATCGAGAAGGCGCTCGCGCAGCCGCAGTATTACCCGATGACCCTCAACGCGATCACCGCCGCCTGCAATCAGAAGAGCAATCGCGACCCGCTCTTGGAGCTTGACGGGGAGACAATCTGGAACACGTTGGAGCTGCTCCGCGCCGGCGGCCTGGTCTCGCGCCTGCTGCCCGGCGGCGCGGCGCGCGTCGAGCGCTTCAAGCATGAGGCCAAGCAGTTCTTCGGGTGGGAGAAGCCCCAACGCGCCGTGCTGGCCGAGCTGCTGCTCCGCGGACCACAGACCGTCGGCGAGCTGCGGACGCATTGCAGCCGGATGTACCCGTTCGAGAACGTCGAGGCGGTGACGGCCGTCCTCGAAAGCCTGAGCCAGGGCGCCACGCCGCGCGTCGCCGTGCTGCCGCGGGTGCCGGGGCAATCGGCGGTACGCTACGCGCACCGGCTGTACCCGCCCGAGGAATGGGCGCGGTTGGCTGCGGTGCCCGCGGGAGACGCCCCGGTGACCCCGCCGCCCGCTCCCAGCGCAACGGCCGCCGGCGAGCTCGAGACGCTGCGCAGCGCACTGGAGGAGGTGCGCGCCGAGGTGGCGCAGTTGCGCGCGGCGCTGACGGAACTGCAGGAACGTGTCGCCAAGCTCGGGCTCTGATGCGGCGGCGCGATTCACGCCGGCCGGTGGTAACCGTGCTTCGCCGCGCGCACGTTCTTGGGTGGCTTGGCACCCGGCAACGGCTGGCCCGTCGCGTCATATGCGTTGAAGTTGTAGATGTATTTCCACCAGTTGTTCAGGCGCCCATCCCCATTGACGCCCGCCGCCTTTGGCAGGTGCGTGAACCACCATTTGATGTAATTGCGGTGGTAGTCCGGCTGACCCCGCGTGTTCGTGTACGGTTCACGCCATTCCTCGCAGTTGAACGTGCGCTTCCGCCCGGTCAGGTACGGATAGTGCAGCCAGTCGTCGGCGGTGCTCTCCACCATCCGCGGGTTGGTCCAGTCGTAATCCCGCTCGCCGTTCGGCGGGTAATGGCACGTGCCCACGGCCGCCGTGCCGGACTGCTTCAGGTTGGCGGCTAAGCGGGCCCAGGTGGTCGTGAGCTTATCGACCTCCCAGCCGCCGTAGATGCGCGACAGCGTCGCCTCCGAGCGATGGCATTGATCTTCGAGCATCTCCGCCACGCCGCGCTCGACGTTGAAGCCCATGATCACGAAGCGCCGCCGGCAGAGGACTTGACCGTATGCCTCGCCGTTCACTTCGAACGCGTCCTGGCCGGCCATCGCGGATTCCCAGTAGCCGAAGTACGGCAGGCCCATCATCCAGACTTCATCGATCTCGCCGGACTCGATCCGTGGGATCAGGTTGAATTCGGCGATCATGGCGGGATAGTCGATCCCGTCCGGCTGGCGCCACGCCGGGTTGTTGGTTGTTCCGCCGCGCAAACATGCGACGTAGCTTTCCGGCGTGTACACAAAGCCATCGACCTTCTTTTGAAACCGGCGGACTACGAGCCAATCGACGATCTCAAGTTGAACTAGGCCGCCGCTGGCGTCGCAGAGGTCCTGCACATAGCCAGCGGCCAGCGGGAGCGGGTCGTTCCAGCCGCCGACCTCGCGCAGGCTCTTGGCCGGCGCCTGGGGATCGTCGGGCGCATAGACCGGGCCGGGGATGAGCGGGTTGAACTCGAGCACGAGCACCTTGATGCGCAGCGGGGTGTGCCCGTGCGGGACGCTGGCCGGCGGTTTGACCTTTGGGAACCGCGCCGAATCAAGCCGCTGAATGTCGCCCGACAACGGCACGCCGCGCGTGGCGCAGCCGCAGCAACTGAGGGCCGCTAGGACCAGCATCCGCCTTGCGATCTTGGTTGCGATCAAGATGTTCTCCTACGAAGGTGCACGCAGCTCGATCAGGTAAAGCTCACTTTCACTGTCCGGTCCGGGGCGTTCGTGCACGACGCCGAGATAGGGTGCGAGCGGCTTGTCGCGGATGAGCTTCTCGAGCAGCTCGCGGTTGCCCTGGCGCTCGAATCCCGGCCCGACTTCGAGGGCGAAATAGCCTGGCCCGCCCGAGCGGATCTGCCGGGCCAGCGCCGCGTACTCGTCAGGCTTCTCCGCCCAGAACTCCCAGCGCATGTTGGCGTAGAACGCGACCCGCTGCGGACTGCTGCCCGAGAGCAGCCGTTTCGACGCTACTTTCGGGTCACTGGCGGCCAGCCAGCGGGCCGCGTCGACCAGGAACCGGTCCCGCGCATTCGGCACGCGCAGGGCATACGCCGCCAGCGGCGAGAAGCAGACCACGCCGAGCAAGCCCACCAGCCAGTACCGGCGGACATCCAGCAGCAGGGTCAACCCGCGGGTCAGGAGCATGGCGGCAAGCGGCGTGAGGAGCGCGACGGGCACGAGCATGTGCCGCGGGTCGAGGTACCCGTAATGGCCGAGCAGGACCAGCGTCAATCCGACATGCCCGGCCAGGCAGGCCGCCCAACCGGCGAGCACCGGCCCACCCAGCCGTTTGCGCAGGCTGTACAGCGGCAGAAGGGCCAGCAGCGGAACCACCACGCGACCGGCGCGAAAGAGCTTGTAGAGCGCGTGCGGCAGTAGCGCGTACCACGGCACATCAAGCGTCTCCAGCTTCGCGAGCAAGCCGGCCTGAGCCCACCGGACCGGTGGGTCTGCGGCGAGAGCTACGCCGGCGTCACGCTGCCCGTCGTACGCCGTCGGGTGTGGCTGTAGCCACTGGAGCGGGTCCTTTTTGGCGGACAGGCGGCCCGCTGCCCACCAGTACGGTCCAGCGCAGAGCAGGAACCCGCATGCCAGGACCGCCGCGCGCGCGGCGAGCTTCCGCAGGCCCACCTGACGCCGGCTTGCTATTAGCGCGACCAACGCACCCAGCACCGGCAGGGCCCCCTCCGGCCGGGTCAGGAAGGCCAAGCCGCTAAGAATGCCACAGCCCAGCGCGGCCGGCAGCGTGTCCAGCTTGAGGAGCAGGCAGACCGCCGCGAGATAGAGCGCCAGATGAACCTGATCGGACATCACGTCGCTGGAGAGCCAGACGTGGAGGTCGAGGAGCGCGGTCCAAAGCATGGCCGCCAGGGCGGCTAGCCGTTCGTCGAGCGGAAGTTCCAGGCGACGCACCAGCCGCACCGTAAGCCCTCCCATTAGAGCGATGACAACCAGTCCCGCGCTCCAACTCACGGCTTGTCCGCTGCGCTGCCAGGTCATGGGCGAGTCCGGCGCCCCGAGCGCGCGGACGACGCGCTGCACGGCGAGGATCGCGGCGGGGTACAGGGGGTGTTGGCGCGCCCGCGCGCTGCGCAGGTGTTGCAGCCCGTCCGCACCAAGGTCCCGCGCGTACCAGCAAAAGGTCACCCCGTCCCGTGCGATGGCCGGCAGCCGCACCGCCACGCCGCCGCGCCACGCGCCGGCCAGGAGGAAGATGGCCAGAACCGTCCCACGGAACCGCGTGCTGCTCAGTGTTGCCGCCGGGGGCACCGCGCGCCTCACAGAACACTAACTGGCGGGCGTGCCACCCGAGGCCGTGTCGCCAGTGTCCGGTGATGATAGGGTCAAATGCCCGGCGGCGACCAGCCGGACGAGGGTCACCGTCGCAGCGGCCCGCGAACGACGGCCAGGCCGATGCCCTCAGTCGCGCCGAAAGCCGTGCCCGACGGCTTGCGGCAACGGGAACTCCCGATATACTAAAGGGTTCGAGAAGCGGTTGGCCCAGGTGGCCTCAGTCGTTCATGCGGCAGTGTGCCCGCGGCGGCGGGCCCGGAAAGGTTCAGTGTGCATGATCCGAGTTAAGGCGCGCGGCAGCGAATCCGTCGAGCAGATGGTACGGCGTTTCAAGAAGCTGTGTGAGAAAGAAGGTCTCACGCGAGACATCAAGCGCACCAGCTACTATGAGAAGCCGTCCGAGCGTCGCCGGCGCAAGACCCGCAAGTCCCTGAAGCGGATTCAGAAGGACCTGCTGCTGTTGTAAGGGCCCAATCCGAACCCCGCCCGTCCCGGCGCGCCGGGAGCGTGGCCTGCCTGGTTCGTCGCGGGGGTGCCACCGACGCTGTGCCACTGCTCTTGAGCAGTGGATTCGCAGGGATGGGGGTGCCCGTTCCCGTATCCGCCGCAGGCGGATCGGGCTGGGGGGCTGGTGACTTCTTGGGGAGCCGAGTCAGTGCCCCACCCGCCGCGCCGTGACGCCATGGGCCCTGTTGGTCCGTCCGATGCGGGCGTGGTAGAATCTTTATTGTATGGCCCGCGTCTATCTGGAAACGAGTTTCTTCAGCGCATGTGTTAGCACGCGGACAAGCGCAAAAAGCGTTAGCTGGCGCGAAACCAGCAACGAATGGTGGCAAACGCAGGCTCCACGGCACGAGCTTTACGTTTCGGATGAAGTCGTCGCGGAACTGTCCGACCCGGATTTCGCCCAGGGGCCCGCCGCTCTGGAGATGCTTCGTGGTCTGCGACTTCTGGAGCTCGGCCAGGAAGTGCGGGGACTGGCGGAAATCCTGGTTCGGGAAAAGGTGATGCCGCGCCCCGGCGTGTCCGGTGATGCGCTCCACGTCGCGGCCGCGACGGTACACGGGATGGACTACGTGCTGACCTGGAACGTGCAGCACATGGCGAATCCGAACAAGCGGACGCACTTCGCGACGTTGTGCCTGCGACTGGGCCTGCTGCCGCCGCAGATCGTCACGCCCGACTTGTTGATGGAGGCCGACGAATGAGCAGCGTGAAACCCGCGCCGCGAAAAACGGAAGAGACGCCCGTCGACGACGTCCGGCGGGTCCGCAGGAAGCTCAGTGAGGAGACGGGGAACGACGTGAACCGTCTGGCGGATCGCGCCCGGGAGACTGCGGAGAACCTGCGCGAGAGGTTGGGCCTCAGACCTGCTGAACGTTGACTGCCGGAACCGACGAGAGAAGGGTTGCGCGGGGAGCGGTGAAAGGCAAGGGGCGGGGGGAGGAGTGGCGGGGAGGGGCGGGGATTGGCGGTGCGGAGTAGAAGCAGCAGCACGTGGCCCATTTCGCTCTGTTTACGCTTGACGGGGTGCCGGTGAATCCAGAAAATTTGCCGAACATAAGGAATCAGGCTTGACGGGTGCGCCGGCGTGGTGCATCATGGTGCATGGTGGTGCATCATGAAAGAACGGCGATCCCAGGCGCGTGGTCAGGTACGACACCGTATATCGGTCACGCTGCCCCCAGAGCACTATCGAGAACTGATGAACATTGCGAGACGCAAGCGCGTCTCAATCGCGTGGGTTATCAGAGACGCGGTTGACAAGTACTTGTCGGCCGAGGCACCACTGTTTCAGCGGTCTCAGGCGTAGGGTGGCGGGAGATCTTTGTGCGTACGAATGTCCTACAGGCGCTTCACGGTCCATTCGGCGCGATGCTCGTCGACCCGCCGTGGCAGTTCATGAATCGCACGGGCAAGGTCGCACCTGAGCACAAGCGTCTACATCGGTATCGAACGATGACATTCGGTGAGATCGGCGCGCTGCGCGTGCCGGACCTCGCGGCTCCAAAGAGTCATCTTTATCTCTGGACGCCCAACGCTCTACTCGCGCAGGCCCTCGACATCATACGTATCTGGGGCTTCACTTATAAGACGAACATCGTGTGGTACAAGGTGCGCAAGGACGGCGGACCTGATGGGCGGGGCGTTGGCTTTTACTTCCGTAATGTGACGGAATTGCTGCTGTTTGGCGTGCGAGGTGGACTCAGGACACTCGCGCCGGGACGACGGCAGGTGAACGTCATCGTGAGCCGCAAGCAGGAGCACTCGCGAAAGCCGGACTCGGTTCATGACCTGATACGGCAGTGCAGTCCGGGTCCTTACCTCGAGCTCTTCGCCCGGGAGCGGGTGGCTGGGTGGACTCAATGGGGCGATGAGGTTGACACGTACTCGAGTACGAGGCCGGTTCGCAAAGGCTATACGCGACTAAACGGCAACGGCTCTACAGGCATTCAGCAACTAACTGCGCAAGTTGCTGCGGCACTTTAGCGGTAGTGACAAGCCGTTCTCCGGGAATCTCGCGCCAAGCGAGCGTCACTCCGAGACTTGTGGCGAAGTCGATCAGCCAGCGGCTCGCAGCCGGGAGGGCTGCTTCCAGGAGTAGCAGCGGCGTGACCGGTGGTCGAAAGCGGTCTGCAAAAAGGAAGCGGTATTCGAGCAGTTGGCTGATTCCTTTTCTGATCTGGTTATGCACGTTGCTTGCGTGGCACGTCTTAATCTCCACGATTACTGTACCGGCGTCGGTCTCGAAGAAGAGGTCGATCTGATCGGTGTATCGCGGGTCGTGTCCGTGCTGGCGGACGAGGTCGGCAAGCAGTCGTTCGAGATGGTAGTGCCCTTTCAAGGCCCGTTCGCGCGCTACTGGATTCGTGAGCATCGTTTGTAAAGCAGCCCCGCTTGCGGGCTCAGAGCGGTTCCATTCCTTGGCGTGGAACTGCGGGGACTTCGCCGTTGTGGTGGGCCCCTCCGGCGCAGCCTCGTAGTCCTGGTCGAGAATGGTAGTGCTCGCTGCGGAATGAACCTGCAAGCTGGAGACAGTAGCGTTCGTGAGCCCTTGCCATCGGCGTTGAATGACGAACGTGATGGGGGAAGCGGTCATTAGCTGGCGAGTAGTGCGGTCACGCTCCGTCTGCGCGGCGATACGCAAGGCCTCGGTCAGCCAACCGTCAGTTAGACCGAGGTTGACCACTTTTCTGTCCGGTTCATACAGCTGTGCGTCGATTAGAAATCGCTCGAAGTTGGAGCGGATTTTGGCTGCGGAAGAGGCAGCGGCGGTGGCGGCGGCGTACTTCTCAAAGAACGACGCGTTCGCCTTATTCGCGACCTGCGAGACGCGCCACTTCCCATCTGGTCGAGCAATCCTGGAAAGCACGAAGTCGCGTATCCGAGGGTCCCGATATGCCCAAAGGAAATACATGACCTTGCGTACCATTAGCGCGTCTGGGCCAAGGGACCGGACAAGAGAAAGAAACCGGTCATAGATGATCCGCTTGTCAGGGCCGAGAACCAGGAAGCGCTTGCGGAGTAGGCCAGGTGCGTCCCCGTGCATGTCAGGGTCCGTGCGGGCAAGACGACGAAGATCTTCGTACGGCATATCGGGGGAAATGGCCATGAGCGTGGCGTCCAGCTTGGACAGCGGCGGTTCCTTCGTCAGCGAACCAAGGTCGGACCGCGCCATGACTCTGTCTCCGAATGCCGCTCTGGGACTGAGTAAGGTGGATTATCGACGGGGAATGGCGCTTACGCCAGCGACATAAGCTGCGCTGGGCGGTCACGTGTGTGATCGTGCGTCCGGCACGCGTTGAAGGCCGGGTTGTCCCTCACACCGAACCCGGCTGACGCCGGGACACGGGTTGGGGCACCAACCCGATCGGGCTTCGCGATGGGGCTGCGCAATAAGCGGTAGGCGAGGAGAGATGGGGTTGGGCCGGGGGCGAGAGACGACACAGGCGGGGGGCCGCTTCTTACGGGCGCGGTTCGGGATGGGCCGCGATGGGAACGTCGGCCCGGCGGGTGCGAACAAGCCCCTCGCTGGCGCTCGGGCTCTGGGGGGCGGGGACGGCCGATCCCGGCGCGCCGGGAAGGTCGGCCGCTACGGCGGCGTCTGCTCTGCACCGGCTATTAGGCGGCGGACCAAGCGGGGGAGGTGGGCGACAAGAGAAGAGATAAGGGATAAGGGATCAGGGATAAGAGATGGGGTGGGCGGCGGCGGGCGGGGACGCCCGCACCACCCGGAAAACCGGGGTCGGCCGATCTCGGCGCGCCGGGGAGGTCGGCCGCAAGACATAAGCGATAAGAGATGAGGGATAAGGGACCAGAGATGGGGCGGTGGAGCCGCTACCTTGCCGCGGCGTTGGCGGGCGAGACGCCCACACCACCAGCGGGGGGGGACGGCCGATCCCGGCGCGCCGGGAAGGTCGGCCGCTACACGGCCCGGCGCTCGCGTTTCGGGCTCTGAAGGGCGCGGGGCCCGGCGGCCGGCGAGGCGCCAGCCGCTACCAGGACGTCCGGTACGGAGCCCGGACGCTACCCTTCGAACTGCTGAAACTCGGGCGACTGGCGCTTCGATTGCCAGATCGCCCACAAGATCAGCACCAGCGACACGACGATCGCGATCACCCAGATCGTGTCGATGTTCTTGGAATGAAAGTCCGCCGGCAGCACGAAGCCTAACGCCTTTACCGCCACCAGGGCCGCGCCTTCCTTCACTTTCTCCACCACGCCCTTGTCGTAGGCCACCATCAGCGGCACGGCCAGGATGGCCACCATGTTCATCACCTTGAGCAGCGGGTTGACCGCCGGGCCGGACGTGTCCTTCAGCGGGTCGCCGACCGTGTCGCCGGTGACGCTCGCCTTGTGCTTCTCGCTGCCCTTGCCGGTGTTCTTCTCCAGGTCGCGCGGCTCGTCCTCGATCATCTTCTTGGCGTTGTCCCACGCTCCGCCGGAGTTGCACATGAACGAGGCCAGGAGCTGGCCGACGACGATCGCCCCGGCCAGGAAGCCCGCCAGACCGATCGGGCCCAGCCAGAAACCGATCAGGATGGGCGTGAACACGCCGAGCAGCGCCGGGCCGATCAGCTCGTGCTGGGCGGCGGCGGTGCAGATGGCGACCACGCGGCCATAGTCCGGCTTCTTGGTGCCGGCCCAGATCGCCTTGTCGCGGAACTGCACGCGCACCTCGTTGACGATCAGGAAAGCCGCCCGGCCGACCGCGCGGATCAGCATGCTCGAGAACAGGAAGGGAATCGACCCGCCGATGAGCATGCCGACGATCAGCTTCGGGTTGGACACAGTGAGCAGACCGGCGACGTGATTGAACAGCGCGATCGGCAGCGGCTTCTCCTCGCTCTGGCCGCCGGAGCCGATGACCGTGATGAACGAGGCGAACAGCGACACCGCGGCGATAACGGCCGAGCCGATCGCCACGCCTTTCGTTACCGCCTTGGTCGTGTTTCCGACCGCGTCGAGGTCCGCGAGGATCTGCCGCGATTCCTTGTACTTCGCCTCGCCCATTTCCTTCTTGTCAAAGCCCATCTCGGCGATGCCGTTGGCGTTGTCCGCGACCGGGCCAAACACGTCCATCGAGATGGTGTTGCCGGTCAGGGTCAGCATGCCGATGCCGCACATCGCCACGCCGAAGGCGATGAAGATCGCGTTGGTCCCGGCGTAAACCCAGACCGAGAAGAAGATCGCGACGCAGAGGATGATCGCGGTCCAGACCGACGACTCGAAGCCGACCGCGATGCCCTCGATGATCGTGGTGGCATGGCCGGTCGCGGTGCTCTTCTTGACGCCCTTCACCGGGTTATACTCGGTGCCGGTGAAATACTCGGTGGTGCGGTTCAGGGCGACGCACAGCAGAATGCCGATGAAGCACGTCCAGGCCGGCCGCATGTCCAGCCCGACGTGGCCGAAGTTGAAGTACCACGGCAGGGTCTTGATGCTGTCCCAGGCGACCTGCGAGAGCGTGCCGGCGGCGACCATAGCCTCGTCGAATCGCAGGTAGAAGACGCCGAGCACGATGAAGCCGATGACGGAGATCGCCGAACCGATCGCGAAACCCCTGTTGATGGACCGCATGGCGATCGCCACGTTGCCCTTGTCGGGGGCCCGCACGCTGTAGGTCGAGATGATTGAGCCGATCACGCCGATGGCACGCACGAGGAGCGGAAACAGTACGCCCTTGTGGCCGAACGACGCCCAGCCCAGGATCATCGCCGCGACGATGGTGACCTCGTACGACTCGAAAATGTCGGCCGCCATACCGGCACAATCGCCGACGTTGTCGCCGACGTTATCCGCGATGGTGGCCGCGTTGCGTGGGTCGTCCTCGGGGATGTCCTTCTCGACCTTGCCGACCAGGTCAGCACCGACGTCCGCGGCCTTGGTGTAGATTCCGCCGCCGACACGCATGAACAAGGCCAGCAGCGTGCCGCCGAAGCCGAAACCGAGCAGGGCCTCATAAGCCCGCTCGCCATAGATCATAAAAATGACGGTGCCGCCGAGCAGACCCAGGCCGTCGGTCAGCATGCCGGTGATCGTGCCGGTGCGGTAGCCGAGCATGAGGGCCTTGCCGAA